>Ga0209517_10000257_pt1 | contig 94694 bp, 75 predicted proteins | sample PeaSoiMetSII2010_FD_187695 | JGI IMG/M metagenome (GOLD analysis project Ga0209517, IMG submission 187695) | Peat soil microbial communities from Weissenstadt, Germany - SII-2010 (SPAdes) (version 2) | ecosystem: Environmental > Terrestrial > Soil > Wetlands > Peat | place: Germany...
CCTCAACGTCTTCAGTAAAACGTGGCAGCTCGTTGCGCGCACGGACCAACTGCAGAAGCCGGGAGAGTTCGTCGCCGCGCGGCTGGCCGGCGAGCCGATTGTGGTGGTGCGCGGCAACGACGGCGTACTGCGCGGTTTCTACAATGTATGCCGGCATCATGCCGCGGCGGTGGTCACGCAGCCCTGCGGTCAGGCTGCGATGTTGCAGTGCCCGTATCACGGCTGGAAGTATGGACTCGACGGAGCGCTCAAGGGGATGCCCGAATTCGAAGGCGTCGAGAACTTTGACCGCGCGCAGAACGGCCTGCTGCCCATTCGTGTGGAAGCCTGGGAGTGCTTCGTCTTCGTGAACCTCGATCCGCAGGCCGCACCGTTACACGAGTTTCTCGGAGGGCTGGTCAAACGAATAGCGCCGCTCGGCATCAGCAAGCTGCACTACTTCGACCGTCACACCTTCGACATCCACTGCAACTGGAAGGTCTTCGTCGACAACTATCTCGACGGCGGCTACCACGTGCCTCACCTGCACAAGGGCTTGAATTCTGTCCTCGATTACAAGCAGTACACCATCGAAAACGAGGACCGCTATTGTCTGCAGTCAAGCCCGATGGTGGCTTCCGACGAAGACGCGGCCACGGGAGCCACGCGCAAAGGCGATCGCGCCTGGTATTTCTGGCAATATCCCAACCTGATGATCAACTGCTACGAGGGATACATGGATACGAACTATGTGATCCCGGTCGACGCCGATCACTGCACGGTGATTTTCGATTTCTATTTCGGCGATGTGAGCGAAGCGCGGCGTGAGTACAACACGCAGTCGGTCAATGTAGGGAACCGCGTGCAGGATGAAGATCTCGGCATTTGCGAAGACGTGCAGCGCGGGCTGAAGTCGCGCGCTTATGGCGCGGGCCGTCTCTCCGTGCGCCGGGAAGCCGGGGAACAACTGTTTCACCGGCTGCTTGCGGCCGATCTGAAAAAAACGCTCACGCCCGCGATGGCCGCCGCGGATTAAATCGCGGCTCGACGAAAGGCATCGTGAAAAACGCTCCGTGGTTGCTCGCGGCACTATGTTGCCTCCTCCCGCCACTCGCTCCTTCTCAGGTCACCGCAGTCCGCGCCGGCAAACTCATCGATCCGGATTCGGGGAAAGTCCTCTCCGATCAGGTCATCCTGATTCGCGATTCCAGGATCGAACAGGTGGGGAAGGGAATCGAGATTCCTGCCAACGCGACGGTGGTCGATCTCAGCAGGATGACCGTTCTGCCTGGCCTGATCGATTGCCACACGCATGTTGCTGACGGCGCGCACGACGGCGACCCGATGGGCCAATTCAGAAAAACCGGGGCACAGATTGCCCTCGAGTCGGTGCCCAGCGCCCGCGCCATGCTGGAGTCAGGGTTCACTACGGTGCGCGATGTGGGCACCTACCGCGCTCTGGGCGATGTCGCCCTGCGGGACGCGATTAATCGCGGCGATATCATCGGGCCGCGAATGTTCGTGGCCGGCGCCTACGTGACCATCTCCGGGGGCGCCGGGGCGCTTACCGGCCTGGCTCCGGATATTCAACTGCCCTGGGATCTGCACTACGGCGAAGCGAACAGTCCGTGGGAAGTGCGGAAGGTGATCCGCCAACTCGCCCACGACGGCGTCGATCACATCAAGATTCTCTCCAGCGGAGCGGTACTGACCCACGGCAGCAATCCGAGATCCCAGGAATTCACGCCGGAGGAACTGCAGGCCGCCGTCGATGAGGCCAGCCATTTCGGCTTGCGCGTTGAGGCGCACGCTCATTCTCCCGAAGGCATCAAGAACGCAATTCGCGCCGGGGTTGCTTCGGTCGAGCACGCCACCATGATCGACGACGAAGGCATTGCCCTCGCCAAGCAGCACGGCACCTACCTCGACATGGACATCTACGATGAGGAATGCATTCAGGAGGGCGGCAAGAAAGGAAATGTGCCGAAGGATTTCCTGGAGCACGATGCGCAGCTCGGGCAAATCCAGCGCGACAATTTCCGCAAGGCGGTGGCCGCCGGCGTGAAAATGTCGTTCGGCACCGATGCCGGAGTTTGCCCCTACGGCACCAGCGGCAAGCAATTTGCCTTCATGGTGAAATATGGAATGACACCCATGCAGGCCATCCAAGCGGCAACCAGCAATGCTGCGGATCTACTCGGCCATTCCGATCTGATTGGTTCAATCAAGCCGGGAAAGTACGCCGACATCATCGCTGTCCCAGGCGATCCCCTTGCCGATATCAGCCTGCTGGAAAACGTAAAGTTCGTGATGAAAGACGGAAAAGTCTACAAACAGTAGAGCCGTGAAGCGGCGAAAGAATGCAGCCCACGGCGCAAGCCGTGGGTAACAATCGGACCGCGAGACAGCCCCGAACGAGCGAAAGAACAGTTACCACGTTCATCTAACCCTGCTCATCGCGAGGCATGCCTACTGATGATCGCGTGGAATCGTCTCCTGCCAGGTCTTCGTCTTCAGCATCTCACCGTCCTTTAATAATTCCCGCGTGTACTTGTAGTAAAAGTTCTTCTGATCAGTCGTCACCAGCAAATGCCCGCGCCAGGTCAAGGTGCGCCCTTTCAGCGCAAAGATGCTCTCCGCTTCGCCGCGCACGGAGCAAGTTTCCGGATGCGCATCGTCGTCGTCATAAGTGAGACTTTCGAAATCGTCCTCCGTGCCCCACGGATACTTGTAGCCATCCTTGCCTTTCCAGTGCACGGTCGTCTTTTGCCGCGCCTCGTCGCGCTCCACGGTCCAGTCGCCGGGCCAGGGGAAGCCTTCGCTCTTGATGTCGGTGCGCTCTTCCATAGGCTGCGGCGGCGAAAATTCCGGAGGTACTTCACCCTGCACTGGAACAACCGGCAGCACGAGGCGCGATCCTGCGCTGCCGCCCAGTTCGAGCGACGTGGTCATGGCGTACGGCGTCGGCAGCACCATGGGCCACAGCGCATTTGAAATCGCGACGCGAATGCGATGGCCCTTGGGAAACACCCATGAGGTCAAATGCATTTCGATGTCGAGCGGATAGACCTTGCCTGGCTCCAGATCCTGCGGCGCATTCATCGATTCCCGCTGCGCACCGTTGATTCCCGCGCCGGTAATCTGCGTGACTGTGCCGTCGGGAGCTACGTCGGAGAGCCGCGCAAACCAATCGGCCAGATGCGCCGTCGACGAGGCCTGCAACAACGCGTGCGGCCGTCCGAGGATTGCGACGTCATTCTCTAACGGTGCCGAATCGTACACGAGGCTGAACGCGTCCACCGGCCGCGGGTCGCTCAACAACTCTCCCCACCAGAAGCCAGCCTCCACACCGATGGTCGGAATGTATTTCAGCCGGTGCTCCGCAGGAGCGGTTGCCGAATCCGCCAGCGTGTGATTTCCCTGCAAGAAAAGAGTTGTGCTGTGAGCGTCCTTCGGCGGCCACACATCTTCGCGCCGCCATTCACCGGGGACACTCTCCAGGTTCGGATCCGGCGGATGCCAGTGCTGCATGTAGACTACGAGGCGCGGATCGTGCTCCACTCCAGTGTCGCGGCCCTTCAGCCAGTGATCGAACCAGCGCACCGCCTGATCGCGCCACTCGACGCGTGGCCCGAAGTCCGCGTCGTTAGGAAAGGAATGGTTCCACGGCCCGACGATCGCCTTGATGGGCGCCTTCGACTGCATCAGTATGTCGGGAATGCTGTCGCGGTAACCATCCTGCATCCCGCCAATCAGAAAGCTTGGCGTCGTGATTTCACTCAGTGGCCGCACGCGGTCGCGCCAGAACGGCCCATCGTGCTGGTGCTTGAGATAGAGCAATGACCACGGAACCGAGTCGAAGCGCGGTCCCAGCACCTTTTCGTCGAGCGAATACTCGGGCGCACCCACCCAGCCCTCAGCCAGGTCCATGTTCAGTTCAAATTCGTCGATGTGCGCCATGCCGTCGATATAGTGCACATCATCGTGGAATAATTCTGCGGTCGCGCAGATCGCGATAATCGCCTTGAGCGCCGGCGGATGCCGCATCGCCATCTGCAGCGCGGTGAATCCGCCCCAGGAGATTCCGAACATGCCCACATTGCCGTTCGACCAAGGCTGACTCGCGAGCCAGGCGATCACCTGTTCGCCGTCGCTCTGCTCCTGCTCGGAATATTCGCGCTCCGGCGGGACGCCCTCGCTCGCGCCGAATCCGCGAATGTCGACGCGTACGCTCACATAGCCGTGCCGCGCGAAATACGTGTGCTTGGGATAATCGCCCGCAGCCGTCCCATCGTCTTTCCGGTAGGGTAAATACTCAAGCAAAGCAGGGAACTTCTCTCCCGGCTTCGCGCCTTCGGGCATGTAGAGAGTTGCCGCGAGGCGCACGCCGTCCCTCATCGAAATCCATGACTGCTCCAGGCGCACGCCATAGGTTGGCGGCGAGGGCGGTTCACTGGCAGCAACCAGCAGTGGGACGAGGAACCAGAGGCAAGAGATGAGAACCCGTTTCGCCAAGGCAGTCTCCGCGATCGTGCGCCGGGCAGTGACCGGGAGTCAATCCTGCGCGTCTTGCTCTCGGCGCAAGGCCCGCAGATCGATCCCCAGTTGTTCCGCTTTCTTATACAGGTGACTGCGCTCCAGGCCAAGGGATTTTGCGGCCAGACTCATGTTGTGTTGGCTGCGCTTCAATTCTGCCAGGATGACATCACGCTCGTAGGATTGCACACGCTCGGCCAGCGGACCTGAGCCCAGCGCCGTCGGAATAAAACCTGCACTCCCAGAGGCCTTGGGCAGAGCCATCTGCACGGTTGCCAGATCAACCTCACCCTCGGTCGCAAGCAGCATGAGCCGCTCGACCATGTTCCGAAGCTCGCGAACATTCCCCGGCCAGGGATGAGCCTGCAGCATCTCGATTGCTTCCGGTGTAAACGGAATCGTCTTCCAGCCATTCTGCGAGCAGACCTGCGCGGCAAAATGTTCGACCAGCGTCGGAATGTCCTCGCGCCGCTCACGCAACGGCGGCAGCATCAACGGGAAAACGTAGATGCGGTGAAACAGGTCCTGGCGAAACTTCTCTTCGCGCACGCGGGCCTCGAGGTCGCGATGGGTTGCGACCACGACGCGAACGTTGACGCTCACTGTCTTATCACCACCGATGCGCTCCACCTCTCCTTCTTCGAGCACGCGCAAAAGCTTGGCCTGCATGCTCAGCGGCATGTCGCCGATCTCGTCGAGGAAAATCGTTCCCTGGTCCGCCTGCTCGAACTTGCCGATGTGCCGCCCGGAAGCGCCGGTGAACGAACCTTTCTCGTGTCCGAAGAGTTCCGACTCGATCAACTCTGCCGGCACGGCCGCGCAATTCAATGTGACGAAAGGTCCCGCCGCTCGCGGACTCCGATCGTGAATGGTGCGCGCGACCAGTTCCTTTCCCGTGCCCGTCTCACCCAAAATGCAGATTCGCGATTCGCTGGCGGCCACGCGCTCCAGTTGCGCCATCACGCGCCGCATGGCCTCACCTTTCCAAACGATTTCGTGCTTTCCCAGGCGCTGGCGGAGTTGCCGATTCTCGCTCTCCAGCCGCTGCAGCTTGAGCGCGTTTTCCACCGTGAGCAGAAGCTTGTCGCTGGATATGGGTTTTTCCAGGAAATCGAGCGCACCCAGCCGAGTGGCTTTCACCGCCATTTCAATGTGCGCCTGTCCCGACATCATGACCACCGGCGCCGTCACTCCCTGCCGTTTCAGCTCTTCAAGCAGAGTCAGACCGTCTTTCCCGGGCATCACGACGTCGGACAGAATCAGATCGAAGTTCTGGCCCTTCGCCAGTTCCAGCGCCTTTCCAGTGTTGTCACAAACTGTGGCTTCGTGCCCAGCCAGCCGAAAAGCGCGCGCCAGGGACGCCAGCGTGTTTGCCTCATCATCGACAATCAAAAGATGCGCTTTGAGTGGCACCTGTCCTCCATCCAACTGATCGTTAGCCCGCGCTCGTGACTTCCTTCTTCACAGCGTCGATTTTCTGCAGTGCCTCAGAGTTGCTGGGCAGTTCAATGATGAACGTCGTGCCCTGTCCCGGTTCGCTGTGCACGCTGATCCTGCCCTGATGGTCGCTGACCACCGACTGCACGATCGCCAGGCCGAGGCCGGTTCCGTGCTGTTTGCTGGTGTAATACGGCGTGAAGATGCGTTCGCACTCTTCGGGAGTCAGGCCCGAGCCGGTGTCTGCAACCTCAATCATGACTTTCCCGTCCTCCCGCCGGCTGCGCAGAGTCAAAGTTCCGCCATTAGGCATGGCGTCCATCGCATTGAGGACTAGATTTGAGATCGCGCGGTGCAGCAGGTCGGGATCGGCCGCAATCGAGTCGAGGCGATCGTCGAGCTGGAGCTGGCAAGCGATCGGCGCGCGTCCCGGCGCCTGCAACTGTGCCTGAAAGAGTTGGGCAACGCCGCGCAGCATTTCATTGACTGGAACCGGCTGCAGCTGCGGATGCGGCATCTTTGAGAACTCGCTGAAGCGGCCGATGATCGCTTTCAGATTCGAAATTTCGGCCAGCAGTGTGCGGGAGCCTTCGCGAAAAACTTCGTCGAACTGGTCGGGACTCTGCAGCCGCGCCCGCACCAGATTCTCGACCGTGAGCTGCAGGGGAAAGAGCGGATTCTTCAACTCATGCGCCAGACGCCGTGCCAGCTCGCGCCAGGCGGCTACACGCTCGGCCTGCACCAGGCGTTCTTTCTGAGTCAGCAGCTCGGTCGTCATGCGATTGAACGACTCCGCCAGTTGCGAAACCTCATCGCTGCCGGGCACGCCCACGCGCGTGTCCCAGTTTCCACCGGCGACCCGCTGCGCCGCTCGCGCGAGTTCCTCCACCGGACGTGTCACTCGCGCCGCCGCCCAACTGCTCAGCAGGATCGCCAACACAATCCCGCCGCCGCCCACCAGAAGCGCCGAGGCTCGAATGTGCCGTTTCAACTCGACATAAGGCCGGCGCGAGTTTCCAATGAGCAGGATACCCAGGAGCGAATGCTCTTTTCCCAGGCCGTGAAGAGGGATCGCGCGAAACACTTCATCATCCGCCTGATCGGATGACCACTGCACGACTCCCGTCATCTCCTGGTCGTACTGCCGCACAGCTTCAATCAGGGTTGCGAACTTGTCGGCCGGGCGCGAGCCGGCGGCGGCGCTGGCAGGCCCGGACGGATCGAGCAGAAAATCCGGGGAGAAGTGATCTCCTCGATTCTGATACAGCAGGGCGCGCATGCCCTCGGGCAGGTCGAGAGCGGAAAGAAAATTCTTGTCCAGCCGCCGTCCTCCGATCACATAAATCGGATGCTCACCCGCCCGCGCAGCCCGTACCGCGAACAGGCCAAGCGCGGTCGAGTCCTGCAGTTCCTCCTGCTTCAGGAATGCTCCCTGGTTCGTTGCCGCTGCCAGAGTTTCGAATCCGCTCTCGGGATAGCCGAACTTGGCCGGCCACTGGGCCGAAGAAATGATCGCCCCGCGCCCGTCGAGAAGTTCCAGAAAATCCAGCTGCCGGCTTTCGGCCAGCGATTTCGCAAGGTCAAGATATCCGGCCGAGTCCGCCGCGGTACCGTTGAGCGCGCCGGCCATCCGGGTCACCGCGTCCGACGTCGCGATCGTCTGCACTCTCTGTGTGACTTCTTCTCCCTGGCGGTTGAACTCCCGCTGGAACTCCGCCATCAGCCCGCTGGTTTGCTGGTCTTCGGTCTTTTCAAACGCGCGCCGGGTCATGGCGAGAACCAGTCCAGCAACCGCCGCCACCGACAAGAAAACCGTGAGCGCGAAAACAGCCAGCAATTTGCGGCGAAACGTCATGGCTTGGCGCTCCCCAGCCATGCGTTGCCCAGATCCCAGCTTCCATCAGGCCGCAGCCTCCACTCTTTCAGCGCCACAGTCGCCGCATACGATACCGGCAGATGAAATAGAGGAATCACCCGTTGCGTCGCCAGTTCAGCTTGCTCGGCTGCGTAAAGATCCTCCACAGAGCCACTCTTACTTTTTACTGTTGGCAAAGCAATCGATGCCGTCACTTCTGCCAGCGCCACCCACGGAGCCGCTGATGCGAGCGGCAAGCGCGCCAGTTGCACGTTAGCGGTGCCTGCCGCGGTTGGTTGCAGTGTCAATCCAGCGTCCTTGGCGTTCAGAGCGATGCGGTCCGCGAGCAGCCGGGCCAGCGGATCGCTGCCATCGTATCCCAAAGTCCACGCTGGAACGTTGCGCACTTGTTCCCGATCGTGGCGCGCCTTCGTCAAATCGGCCTCCGTCGGGAACACAAAGCCGTAGCCACTCATCCAATTGGGAAGGATGCTGCCAGTCGGCTGCCCCGTTCCCTGCAGCAGCACGCTGCGGATCGAACCGCGCTCCACGCTGAGCGCCAGCGCCTCACGCAGCATCTTGTCATCCGCCGACCTGACATCGGTGCTGAAGACCAGCGCCAACAGCTCCACCGGCGGGGAGCTGAGTACCGCGTGCCCGCCTTGCAAAGTCCGGTGGGACTGTTCGGCGGCGATCTCCACCAGATCGGCCCTGCCTGATTCCAGCGCCATCATCTGATCGCGGTAGTTCCTGCCCATTTCAATCTCAACGCCATCGAGAAACGGACGGCCGCGCCAGCAATTTTCCGCGGCCGTCAGGGTCAGCTTTTTTCCTGGCTGCCAGTCCACAACGTGAAACGGCCCGCTGCCGCTGAGCTTGCCGTCGGCGTTTCTTTTCACAATCGCATTCCGGGAGAACGCCAATTCGGCGGGCAAGTCTGGATCAGGCGTACCCTCCTCGATGACGATGGATTCCCCATCCGCCGCCACATTCCACGATGGATTCGCGACGCGCAACGAGGCCGCCGCGATCTCCGCCGTGAGCAGCGTTCCGTCGTCGAAGCGTACTCCGCGCCGCAGCCGGAGCTGCCAACGTTGGCCGCCCGCCGATGCCTGCCACGACTCAGCCAGCGCCGCCCGAGCGCGCCCGCTTTCGTCCTGCGTCACCAGCGTGTCGAACATCAGCAGCGTCAGGCTGCGCCGGTCAAACGAATCCGGCTGCGACTTATCCGCCGGGTCGAGCGATGTGGGCGCGGCTCGCATGGCGACGTGCAGCGTGCCTCCATATTGCGGACGCGTCTCCGCCCCGGCGGCAAGCGCCAGCCCCAGCATGCTACTGACTGCAAACCAACGCCAGCCGAAAGGCCTCATAGCTTCCACTCTCTTGATTTCTGGCGACCGCAATCGCGGTGTCGCCTCGGGCCTCGGTCCACAGCGCCGTGATAGCGCCGTGAACGTCCAACGCCGCGCTGACCGTCACCGGGTCACGGTCCGGGAATTCATACGCGCGCACCGAATCCGTCCCCTCACCCCCAGAACTCGTTGCCAGCACCTGCCAGCCCGACCCGCACGAGGTTTTCACGCTGGCCAGATCGCTGCCCCAGCCCAGTCTGGCAGCCTGGTCGCTGACTCCGTCGACCATGTGCACTTGCCCATCGGTGGCAGCGAAGAGCCACAACGTATATTTTTCTCGCGGAAGCAGAGCGGCGGAATAGAACTTGGGCAGGCTCGTGAACTTGCCCACGCCGGGCGTCAGAGCGCCGGTGAAGAAGTTGCGCCGGGCGGCGAAGAACGCTCCCAGCTGAGGCACCACGGTAGAAGCGCCGCTGCCAATGCCTGCGCTAGGGAAAACCGACAGCGTGCCTCCGTTCAACGTTCCCGACGCCAGCGGTCCTGATAGAAGAGGCCACGGATCGTCACTGTCGTGGCACGTCAAGCTCACCTGCGATGCCGCCGCGCTGCGGCAGATCACGCCCGGGAGGTAAACATCCAGCAGATGATCCCGGCTCGGAATCAGCCTGCCGCGCAAGTCCCGCGGCCACGGCCGGCTGTGAACGATGTCCAGGACCTGCTCTATCTGCCACTTGCCGCCTTGCAGGCGGTAGAGCGAGACCTTATCCGGCTCGAGCACTGCAATGTGGGTGGGCGCCGCGTTCTCTTCCAGTACCGCGACGTCGAGGATCGGTTCGTCCTGCGCCCAGAGCGGAATCTTGCGCAGGCTGAGCGGCACGGAATCTTGCGAAGCCGTCGCCCCTCCGCTCCGCGGCGTCGCCACCATCACTACCGCAACCTCGCCGGCAGCCTGGTGAATCTCCGCCACCCAAACATAGGCCGTCGGATTTTCCGACAGAGAAATGGTTACGGTCGCGGCCGCCTGCTCCGGCTTCAAAGCGCGGACCCCGACCTGCTCGAGCGCATCGCGCAGGCCGTTTTGAATCGCCTCCCGGTCGCGCCTTCCCAGCGACGAGCGGTCTTCGAACGTCAACGCGATCGCGCCCGGGCCCGTGACGGCCACAATTTTCCGTGCCATCTGCTGCTCTGGAGCGCTCCAATCGCCCGCATGAGCAGTGACTGCCAGGGCCAGCACCAGAAAGGAGACCTGCGGAAGAAACAGGAGGAACGCCGAGCGCGAAGCGCCCTTCACCGAGTTCACGATGACGTCTGGAATGGTCGAATTATAAACCGCCATGCGCATGACCCCCGCTCCCTGCCTCTGTACTGTTTGGACACCGCGACCCCGTGTGTGGACGACCGTCTCGGCCGTCCACACTGGACAAGAATCCTATGAACATCGCTGTGCTGGTAGCGTGCAATCCGAGGCTGCCCCATCCTAGCCGCGTTTTGTGCGGCTAGGGTGGGGACTTTCTCATGGTACAAATCGACATAGCACAAACCGACATAGCACAAACCGATCCTATCTCTGTTGTTCCTCCGTCGCTTCCGCCTGGCTGGCCTGGTTCGCCATGTTCATGCCGCGCAGCACGTCATTCATAAAAAACTTGCCATCCGCGGGCACCATCATGATCTGCAATTTGTCCGAGAGTCGTTCGGCCACGATCTTGTTGATCAGCAGCGGATTCTGCTTCAGAATCGCCGCCTCGCTCTGTAGCCGTTCCGCATCGGCAGCCGCCGTCACCCGGATGCGGTCGGCTTCCGCGTCCGCCAGCAGCTTGCGCCGTTCGGTCTCCGCTTTGCTGTCGATGACCTTGGCCTGCGCCGCGGCTTCCGCATTCTGAATCGTCGCTTCTTTCCGCGCCTCCGCCTCCAGCTTGCTCTGCTGGATCTGCTTTTCTTTCAGCGGCAGCGTGTACTGCATCGCATCCGCTTCGCCCTTGGCCTGCAGAACGTGAACCTGGGCTTCGCCTTCGGCCTGCTTGATCTGCTGCACCTTCGTAGCTTCCGCTTCCAGCTCCGCGATCTTGACCTGCTTCTGCTTCAGCTCCGTTTCCACGCTCATCTGATCGTTTTCCTGCTCTTTCAACAGCAGCGTCTCCAGCCCCTTGGCATACTCTGCCGGCAACTGAATGTCCCGAAGCATCACTTCTTTCACCACGATTCCGTCCGCCGCCAGCTTTTGCGTGATCATGCCCGCGGCCCGTTGCCGCACTTCCTCGCGCTTGGCCGAGAAGACGTCACGCACAGTGTAGTTGGGAACCAGCTCTCGCCACACGCTGGCCACGATCGGCGGAACAATCTCTTTCTCCACCGGACGCGGCAGGTTGCCCTGAATGTAGTCCAGGCGCTTGGGATCCAGCCGGTAGCGCACCGTGATCGCCAGCCCCAGCGTCAATCCTTCTTTCGCTTGGACGTTCAGCAGTTGGGACTTGGCAGAGACGTCGCTGGCCGCGGCTTTTCCATCTCCCTCGACACCGGTGGTGAAAACTTGATCGCGTGTGTCGAACAGGGCGACATCTTCGATCAGCGGCATCACAAAATGTACTCCGGGGTAGAGCGTTCCCGGCAACGTGCCGCTGGTTTGGCTGATTCGGACTCCCGCCATGCCGCTGGGCACCACCACAATACTCAGCGCCAGCAGAATCGGTCCCCAGGCCAGCAGGGCCAGGGCCAGCGAAGCGCGCCAGCGCCACTGCGTCGGCGGTGGCAGCGTAGCTGCCCCTGGTACCGCCAACGCCCGTCGGTACAACAGTTCGCGATACAAGTCATAACCCAAAATGCTCACGGCTGCGAGAATCATCCCGAGGCCACCCGCCACCAGCAAGTACTTCAACGCCAGCATGGTCGTTCTCCTTTGTGAGTTCGGTTTGAACTCAGCGTTTCTGCCCTGTTTTCACCGTTTGGTTGGGCATCCTAGTTGCGTTCTTTGCGGCTAGGGTGGGCCTGACAGCCTGCGAGCAGGCGAAACACCTGCCCAAAAACCAGTTCTTCCGCCAGCAGCGCCACCGCCAGCGAGAAAACCAGCCCTGCCACTACCGCCATGAATGTGATTGCCATCTGCATAATGTCCTCCTGAAATCTCGAGATGAATTTCCAGTCGTCATCCACTTTCCGTGCAAAGCCTCATTGACCCCCTGCCGATGCCAGACTTTCCGCCGACGCCAGCGTCGTGTCGTCCGCGCCGTTTCCAAAGATCTGCGCCGTCTGGTCGTCCACGTTGCCGCGAATCTCTACCGCGTCGCCCACTCGCAGCAGGGCGAAAAGTCGCTCCATATCCCGATTGCGCAGCCGGATGCAGCCATGCGAAGCCGCCTTTCCCACAGACTTCGGCGCGTTGGTGCCGTGGATCCCATAGCCCTTGCGGCTGAGTCCCACCCAGCGTGTGCCCACGGGATTGTCCTTGCCGGTTGGGATCACCGTGCCGGGGTGGTAGTAGGTGGGATTGGAAACGCGGCTGACGATTTCGAACTTGCCGGTGGGCGTGGGGCTGGCCGCAGCGCCGACTGCGACCGGGAATTTTGCAATGACGCGCTCACCCTCCATCACCGCCAACTTGCGGTCAGGAATGCTCACCAGCACGACGCGCTTGGCGCGCGGGCAGGGAGCGCTTTTCTGCACTTGCGCCAAACAAGGGATGGCCAGCGACAGCGCCAGAAAGCAGATCAGACCGCGCTGCGTCCACGCTATCGTCGCGATTTTGCTCGCTGGTTCCATGTCCCGCTCCTCGCTGTGCGCCCATAGAAGGAGCAGGAGAGAAACCAAAGCGCATGTGACAGAAAACAGGATGGTTACACGTGCGTGGAAGGGCTGGTTCAGTGTGTGTGGGACCACGGTGTGTCTATGCCGACACGCAAACCTGGGCCTAGCATCGTGCGAAGGCCTCGATTCTATGGAAGGAGAGTCTGTGGAAGGAGGGGGAGGTGCCGCGAGCCTTCAAGCGCCCGGCTCCCGCCGTCTGGGGTAACGGCTTGTGGGGTTCTGTGGGTGGAGCCGGGCGATCCTATGACTAGAAGGCCTAGTTCAATTGTGCCTATTTAAGACCAGGGCCCCCAGCAATTCTGTGACAGCCGTCACAGTTGCGCGTGATTTGCATCATCCCCTTTGTGATTTTGGCCCTGAGGCCCAATCTGCATCCCTGATTTTCTGTGCGCACATCCGCCTGTGACGAAGATCACCGCCGCCGCAGCATGCCATCTCTAGACTCCTGATTGAGCGAGCTGGACGTGCTCATCTCATTCCTGGAGACCGATTCATCATGGCTTACGTAATCACTGACACCTGCATCAAGGACTCTCTCTGCGTTGACGTCTGTCCCACGGACTGCATCCACCCCAAGCAGGATGAGCCGGCCTTTGAGGCTGCGACGCAAATGTTCGTGGACCCGGAAGGCTGCATCGACTGCGGCGCCTGCGTTCCGGTCTGCACGTCCGACTCGATCCATGCCCTCGACGATGTTCCGGAAGAAAAAAAGGATTTCGTCGGCAAGAACGCGGAGTATTTCAAGCACTGATCCGCCGCCCTCGTTTTCGCTCCGCAACCGCCGGACGCTGAATGCCAGGTGAACCAGCCTCGCCAGCGCCCGGCGGGTGTTTGCGCAAATTCATCTGTGGGGACAGCCGCCCTCGGCTGTCCAGTCGAGCGTGAGCTCGACCGGCGATGCGCCCGCACGACGTTCCACGAGCCGTTCCCGTTGACTTTCGCTCCTGCCGCGCACTATCGTTCCGCGCTATGAATGTCGTCAAAGCGACGCGCCAGTTTGAAGACTGGCTGGGCTGCCATACCGACATGGTCCAAAAGGATCTCCGCTTCAAGCACCGCAACATGACGGCGGAAGTCTTTCCCTTTCTGCGCGCGACCTACTATCGCTGGGCCCAGGTCTGGCCGAAGGTTTGTCCCGATCTGGCGCGAGCGCCGCACGTTCTGGCTGTAGGCGACCTGCACGTGGAGAATTTCGGCACCTGGCGCGACCTCGACGGCCGTCTCATCTGGGGCGTCAATGACTTCGACGAAACTCATCCTTTGGCCTACACCAACGACCTGGTCCGTCTCGCCGTAAGCGCCCACCTCGCGTCTGAGGCTGGACGCCTGCCACTCAACCGCAAAGACATTTGCGACTCCATTCTTGAGGGCTACCACGAATCCCTGCGCGAGCAGGGGCAGGCTTTTGTCCTGGAAGAGCAGCACCGATGGCTGCGCCTGATCGCCGAGAATGAACTCCGCGATCCGGTTCGCTTCTGGGCCAAGATGGATGCGCTCCCGACCTGGAAGGGGCCGGTCCCAGTCAGCGCCGTGGACGCAATCGAGCACCTGATGCCGTCTCGCGACGTCAGGTACCGGCTGGCGCATCGCGTGGCCGGCCTCGGCAGCCTCGGCCACGCTCGCTACGTCGCCATTGCAGACTGGAAGGGCGGACGCATCGCCCGCGAAGCCAAGGCCCTGGTCTCGTCCGCCTGCTACTGGGCCGCGGACCATCAGGGGCCTTCCGAGATTCTCTATCAAACCATCATCAGCCGCGCCGTTCGCTGCCCTGATCCCTTTGTTCAACTACGCGGACGCTGGATTGTCCGCCGGCTCAGCCCTCATTGCTCCCGGATCGAACTGGCCACGCTGAAGGCTCAGGGTGAGGAGCTCCGCCTGCTCCGTGCCATGGGATGGGAAACCGGCAATATTCATCTCGGGACCAGGACCGCTCGTAAGCCCATCCTCCGCCATCTGCAGAAGCAGAAAGCAAAATGGCTGCACGAGGCTACCGAGAAGATGTTGGCGGCGGTGCGCGAGGACTGGGAGGCTTGGCGAAAAGGAGGCCACGCCTAGGCGGTTTGCGAGCTACGCCACTCCGGTTTGCCGGACGCTAGCCGCGGCGGCAACCCTCGCCACCGGCCGGCGCAATGGGACTAACGCAACTCCCCGATCCCGGTCGTAGGCCAGCGTCCATTGCGCGGCACAATCGTTGCACAGCCAGAACTGCTCCACCAGGCGGCGCAGTTTGCGGGCGCGAACAAAAGGCGGCGCAGTCGACTCTCCGGGCTTCGTGACCCGATCGGTTTCGACCAGGAACAACTTCCCCTCACGCAGCCGGAGGAAGGGCTTCGAGCATTCGGAATTCGCGCAATGACTCAACATATTTTCTCTCGATTTATGACCAAGACCGACTGTGCCCAAATCGTCGCTGGCATGCAATGGAATTCCACATCAAGTGCACTTTGATCACCACCGGGTTTCCTGATTCGGGCCTAGGCTTTAAACGGAACTGGAGCCCTTGCCCGACGGAGCTGTGCAATTCTTGCCGTCTGATCGGCAGCGCGAGCCGACTATACGTCATCGCCTTGCGAGCGCTTCCTCTCGGCAGCTACCATCTTTGCTTATGCCCAAAGTGTTGCTCTGTCCACCGGATTATTTCGATGTCATCGATCAGAAAAACCCCTATATGTCGCGAAAATCCCCAGTGGACCGGGTGAAAGCTCGCACGCAGTGGGACGCTCTCTGCAGCGTTCTGCAACAGAATGGTTGTGACATTGAGACTATTGACCCAGTCGAGGGACTGGAAGACATGGTTTTCGCCGCCAACCAGATTTTTGTAGGCGCGAAGGATGGATATGGAAAGTTCGTCGTACCAAGTCGCATGGTGTACGAATCACGCCGTCGCGAGGTGCCCTTCTTTGTCGATTGGTGCCGTGAGCGGGACTATCAGGTGATCGACCTCAATCTGGGCGACGAGTTCCTTGAAGGCCACGGCGATCTCTTGTGGCATCCCGATGCCTCTTGCATTTTTGCCGGCCATGGATTTCGCAGCACCCCAGGCGGGGTGGAGAAATTCAGCGACGCGATGTCCAGGATGGGGATCCCGGTCGTCGCTCTTCAGCTGGTCGACCCTTACTGCTACCATCTCGACACCTGCCTGCGCCCGCTCAACCACGAAGCCGCACTGATCTTCGCGGGCGCATTTGCCACCGAGTCCCTTGCCGCGCTTCACCGTTCGTGGAAGCGGATTCACTTGCTCAGTGCCGACGAAGCGCACAACTTTCTGGGAAACGGGATCGTGGTGAACGGCAGCTACATCGCCTCGGGGATGACGCCACAACTGGAGGCTATTCTGCGCCAGGAAGGACTCACGCCGGTTCTGGTCGACACGTCTGAGTTCAAAAAAGCAGGCGGAAGTTGTTTCTGCATGGTAACCATCTTGCCGTAGACTGGGCGACGTTCGCACACGACGTGCCGTTTCCGATGACCACGCTCCCCGCTTCCAAGCCGCCGGACAAACATCCCAGCTGGAATTTGGTGCGCGCCGCTCGCTTCCCCGGCCTGCGAGCGCTGGCCTGGGCCGACGATATTCTCTACGCCTCCCGCGGCTACCAGCTGGTGCGCGCCCGAGTCTCGGCTGCCCCGGGCGATCTGGCGTGGGATTCCGTGGCAACGTTTCGTCCCTCGCTGCGAGCGCGGTTGTCGGCCACCAATCGCCTCACTTCGCGCCTGTTTCGCGCGGGATTTCACGCTCTCGCGGTGCTGCCGTCAGGCGGATTGGTCGCCGCAGTGGCGGGCGTGATCGTGACTCTCCGCCGCAATGAAATGGAATTTGCCGCGACTTACACCATCACTCGGGGCACACGCCCACTGCACATCACAGCCGTTCCAAACGGAACCGTCTTCTGGGGAGAGTACTTCGACAACGCCTCGCGCGACGAGGTTCACATCTACGCCTCGACCGACCAAGGCCAGACCTGGAACGTTGCCTACACTTTTCCCAGGGGCGCGATTCGCCACGTTCACAACATCGTCCACGATCCCTGGGCAGACTGCCTCTGGGTGCTGACCGGCGATTACGGTGACGAATGCCGCATTCTGCGCGCCTCCTGCGATTTCACCGAGGTCGAAGCTGTGCTCCAGGGCAACCAGCAGGCGCGCGCCGTGGCGCTCGTTCCTGCCGAAGATGGGCTTTACTTCTCCTCCGACACACCGCTGGAATTGAACCATATCCACCGTCTCGACCGTCGGGGCGCGTTGACGCAATTGAGCGCCATCAGCAGTTCCTCGATCTACGGATGCCGCGTCGGGGGTCAGGTTTTCTTCTCGACGATGGTCGAACCCAGCGAAGTCAATCGCGATCGCCACGTCCGGATCTACGGCAGCCGATCCGCCCGATCGGGAAACGACGATCAGAACTGGCGTCCCCTGCTTGCCTGGCGCAAAGACCACTGGCCGATGGGACTGTTCCAATACGGCAACGCCTTCATGCCCGACGGCACGAACACCACGCCATATCTAGCCATAACCACAATCGCGGTTGAAGAGGACGACACGGTGACCTCTCTCTACTCAGTAGGCCCATAGCAGCAACCTCGGCGACGGCTGACGAAGATCCATGTAGGGACAGCCGCCCTCGGCTGTCCGGTCGAGCGAAGCTCGACAGCCTCGGACTTCGCGAAAACACGCCCACCGGACCGGTGTCCCCGACTGCCTACCGCCAGCGTTGCCGCAAAGCGTTGCCGTAAGATGGATCGCGCACTCGCGAATCCCTTGCCCAGCCTCGCCTACTACCGACGCATCTTCAGCGCCTACCTCACCGGCAGCCAAAGCCATCTCACGTTCTGGCATGAGACCCCAACGGAGAATCCGAACGCGGTCCCAGGCAAACTCGGGGAGTACTACATGCTCTTCGCCCAGAAGGCAGACTACCCCGGAGCCTACGACTCCGCCGGTATTCCCCAACTCGACTACCGCGGCCAGATCGGCCTGCAGTACAACCCCATCGCCATCGCGCAATATGGCCTGGGAAACTACAATCTCTTCCGCCGCGGTGGCGACCCCACTCGGCGCACGAAGTTCTTCCTGGCCGCCGACTGGCTCCGCTCCCACCTGGAGCAAAATGCGCACGGACTCGCCGTCTGGAACCATCACTTCGACTGGGAATACCGCGACCGGCTCAAGGCGCCGTGGTATTCCGCCCTGGCGCAAGGGCAGGGAATCTCAGTGTTGGTGCGCGCTCACCAGATTCAAAACGAAAAAGACTCGGGAGACCGTCGCTATCTCGACGCCGCACAGCGCGCTCTGGCCGCCTTCTTTCAGCCCATCGACAAGGGCGGAGTGGCTTTCACCGACGAATCCGGCGATCGGTGGTTCGAGGAATATATAGTCTCTCCTCCTACACATATCTTGAACGGCTTCATCTGGGCGACGTGGGGGGTCTACGACTACTTCCTGGCAACGAAAGACAATTCTGCGCAGGAGCTCTTCTCCCGCGCCGTGCAGACGTTGCTGCACAATCTCGATCGCTACGACCTGGGATTCTGGTCGCTGTACGAACAGTCCGGCACGCGCCTGCCCATGGTAGCGAGCGGCTTCTATCATCAGTTGCACATCGTGCAGCTGCGCGTGATGCATCGTTTGACCGGAGAGCAGACCTTCGCCGCCGTCGCAGACCGCTGGGAGCGCTACACCCGCAGCCGCACCAACCGCACCCGCGCCCTCTGCTACAAGAGCGTATTCAAGCTCTGTTACTACTAGACCGTCGCGAATTCGCTTTTGGGGGGAGACCCCACCCTAAACAGCGTGATCTAGGAAGGGGGCCAGATCGGAATCTTCTCAAACTCAGAGTAGTCTTGAGGTCGGCGAGGACCAGGAGCGAAGGATATTGAAGTGAATAGAGAGGAGAGATGGACGCGTTCAGTCCAACCGTATCTCCCAGCGAGCGTGCGTTCGTTTCCGTCACACAGAAGACGAGGTCATCGACTCTTTCAAGATCGAAAATGCCGAAATGTTGTCTGCTTACGGTCTCGAAAACCAAGTAGCCTGGTCTATCGGAATACTTATCCACCAAACTTACCAAATCTCTAAACAGAAGCGCTTGGACGAACGTTGGAGTTTCCGGGTTAATCCTCGCGTAGACGATCGCGTAACGCTTATTCAGCCTGTACGAATTTGCGCACGAAAGCTCATCAGAGTTCAGATCCCTAGGGGTGGCGGGTAGGTCCCCGAGAGCGGAGTAGATTCGAAAATCTTCTAGAACAAGATCCCGGGCATCAGGGATATCCTTCAGGACCAACATCCGCAAGGCAGCCGCCTCCCGGATTTCCATTTCGCCCGAGTTACGCGTCTGCACGCCTGGACGATCAGGCGAGAAGATGTCAGCGAAGCGTCTTCCGAGGCCGGGGATACCGCTGTACGTAAGAACTATTCCGGCGAGCAATGATGCAGAGACGAGCAGAAGCCAACCCTTTAGATTTAGGCGGGCGGGGTCTCTCGGACCGGCACCCGCTGGAAGTACGTTAGTTCCCAGTAGCAGATCAGGGACAGACTGCCCGCCAGAAACCGCGATGGAAAGCGGTTGGAATGCAAGGAGGGCGAGTGCAACGGACCATAGAACAAACGTGGCCGTCTTCGACGCGGTAATCGCAGAGATACGACCCGCTATAGTAATTGGAACGAGCAGCGTTACTAGACTCCTTAGGAGGCAACGCACGAACCCCGAGGTTCCGGTTCCTGCATCCTTGAGTCGGAGTCCAACGATCAGCTTTCCGGGAGTCCCACCGCACCGCCAGTCAAAGAGCATGAAATAGAAGAACCAAACCCACACAACCACCGTTAGAACTACCGCACTTGGCGCTATGATCCACGCCTTATAAAGCAGGTCTAAGATTGCGTAAGTGAGCAAAGTGAGGACGGCAAGGTCAACGACGAACGACATAGCACGCCTTGCCAAAAGACGAACCGCACTACTCGGAATAGTGTAGAGAATCAGCAGTGAGGTCAAAAGCAGAGGCAGGCTGCTGAAGAAGAGTGGACCCAGGCGATGGTGTGCCTGTCTGAGGCCGCCAATAAAGGAAACAGCCGACAGAATCAGCCCAATCGGCTTCCAGATTCTCTGAAGCTCGCCCTGAAGCTCTTTGGTTCGGGATCTAATCCTGTTGAGGACTTTGAAAATCGCACCCTCCCCCTGGTGTCCTCGCCTAACAACTCCACCCCCCTGATCTTGCGCGGCTTAAGCTCCCAAGTCAATGAGAGCGGTCCGAATCGCATGACGCCTACCCCTGCTGACTTTTATACGATAGCCTCTAGCTCGCGTGAAGATCCTCTACGTATCGCAATACTTCCCGCCCGAGATGGGTGCTCCGGCCGCTCGCGCTGCCGAACTCGCCCGCCACTGGGCGCAGGCGGGGCACAGCGTGTCCGTGCTCACAGGATTCCCGAATCATCCCACCGGAGTTGTCCCCGACGAATGGCGAGCCCGGCTGCGCCGGCTGACCTTCCGCGAAAAAGTGAACGGAGTCGATGTTTTCCGCACCTGGCTCTGGGCTCTGCCCAATCGCAAGGCGCACGAGCGCATGCGAAATTACGCTTCGTTCTGTCTCTCCGCCGGGTTGCGTGGCCTCTTCCTGCCACGGCCCGATGTCGTCATCGCGACTTCTCCTCAGCTCCTGGTTGCGCTCGCCGGTTGGTGGCTGGCTTTCGCGCGTCAAATCCCTTTTGTCTTCGAAGTGCGCGATCTCTGGCCAGAATCGCTGACAGCGGTCGGCATGGGCAACGAAGATTCCCTATTGCATCACGCGCTCGCCGCAGTGGCCGGATTTCTCTACGAGCGTGCCGATCGCATCGTCGTGGTTACGCCGTCCTTTCGCGAACATCTAGTCAAACACTGGCGTGTGCCCGAGGAAAAGATTGCCGTTGTCGAGAACGGCGTAGAAACCGATCTGTTCTCGCCTCAATCGCCGGCGGCCGATGATTCCCTGCGGCGCCAGCTCGGCGCCCAAGGCATGTTCCTGGCCTGTTACGTCGGCACCATGGGCATGGCGCATGGCCTGGAAACCCTGCTGGATGCCGCCGCCGAATTGCAGCTTCACAATTCCAACGTGCTTTTTCTTCTCGTGGGCGAAGGCGCCGAAAAAGCGCGGATCAAAGCTCTCGCCCAAGCGCGCGGGCTGACGAACGTCTGCTTCCTTGACCAGCAGCCGCGCGAGAGGATTCCCGCGTTCATCTCGGCATCGGACGCCTGCCTCGTGCTGCTCAAGAAAACCGAGGTTTTCAAGACGGTGATCCCCACCAAGATGCTCGAATTCATGTCCTGCGCCCGCCCGGTGATCATCGGCGTCGACGGACAGGCGCGGCAGATTGTCGAGGCAGCCGGCGCCGGTCTGGCCATCGAACCCGAGAACGCCGGCGCCCTGGTCGATGCCATCGGGCAACTGACAGCCAATCCCGAACGAGGCATCCAGCTGGGGCAAAAGGGAAGGGAACACATCCTGAGGTACTACACCCGGGGGCGCACGGCGGAGAAATACATCGAGGTCCTGCAACGCCTGCTGAAGAAGTCGAATGCCGTTAACGCGGACCCAGGGGCCTGAAAACCTCTTCGCGACCATCGACTACGGATGGATGCTATAGATTCCGACGGCGGTAGCCGCCGCCATCGCAGCTTCGAAAGTCCTGCCCGCCAAAACGCGTCCGCCGCTGACCGGGATGAACAGGATATCGTCGGCTTGCAACGTAACGTCGGGCGTCTTGGCCTCCAGCATTTGCTTGAGCTTTACGACAGTCTCAGTCATGCCTGTAGGCGTTTTGCGGATGATGCGCGCGCCTCCCAGCTTGGCTGTGTGGTTTGGGCCACCGGCCAACGCCAGCGCCTGCAGCACCGTTAGCCTGCCATTGTCCACCAGCAGGCCGCTCGGCCGGCTCACGTCCCCCACCACGTAGATGACGGGCGCCCTCGGCACAGTTACAGTGTCTCCCGGCAGCACTTCTACGTTCGCGCTGGCATCATCGCCCAGGTTGCGAGGCAGATCAAGGTAGACAGGGTCCTTCTGGTTTTGCCGAAGAATTGCAATTTTGCGGGAAGCGGTCGCGGTGAACCCGCCCGCTTCCGCCACCAGGTCGTACAGCTTGCGGCTCACCGGGTCCGGGTAAAGGCCAGGCCGGCTGACCTCGCCCAGCACCGTGATAGCCTGCGAGCCGGCTTCGTCGACGAAAATCGTGACATGGGCGTTGCGCAGGAATCCGCCTTCCTCAAATCGCTTTTCAATGACGCTCTGCGCCTCTTCCTGGGTTAGGCCTGCCACATGAACGTAGTCAATCAGTGGAAGGTACAAATCGCCGGAGTTGCTGACCCGGGCCTTGGTGCTCAGCTCCGGAACGCCGTACACATTCATTTCCATCAGGTCCCCAGGCCCCAGCTTAATCAGCGATTCGTCGCTGTTGGTGCTGTCCTTGGGTAAGGCGGCGGCGTTGCCCTGGGCCCCCGAGTTCGTTCCCGGGGAGTCAGCCGGTTTTGCCAGAGGCTGGGCCGCCGAAGGGAAGGGAGCAGTGCTGGTTTGCGCAGCGTCCGCGCCGCCAACCGGCTGCTGCGCATTTGCCATGCCGCCTGCTATCAGAACGGTCAACAGCAGCAAAGCCCATCGGTGGTATTTAAGACTCGGTGTGGCGGACCCCATGCGGAAGACCCCTGAGAGCAATCGAAGAATGTTTTGAGCAGCAGTTTAGCACAGCGCCACCTATGGCGCCCCCTTGATTTCAGCGGCGAAAAATTAGTTTTCCACAGGTTTCTTCCGAGAAACGATTGCAAGTTCCATTGTGGTACTGCTAGAGTTCTGACCACTCTCAGCCCTTTTTAGGAACCTGATCACTAACTATTAACCGCTGCTCGGTGCTGCATACTTTTGACGGAGTCTCCGGCGGACCTGCTCCGGGCCGGATCATGTTCTTTCCGAGGTGGCATCGTTGACGGGAGTTTTCCTCGCAACATTCTGTCTCGCCTTGCTGTCGGCTTTTGTCCTGACACGCTACGTGCGCGATGTCGCGACTGCCCGCGGCTGGGTGGCAGTGCCTTCCCAGGAACGCCACCTGCATGCTTACCCTCTGCCGCGCCTGGGTGGCGTGGCCATTTTCCTTTCCTTTTCCTGCGCCATGGTCATTGCGGTGTTCTGGGCCCAGCGCACTCACACTCCCTTTTCCTGGCGAACTCTGCTGACTATTCTTGGGCCCGCGTCCATCGTGTTCCTGCTGGGCGTCTACGATGACCTCCGCGGCGCCGGTCCGTATCTCAAGTTTTCCGTTCAGGGCATTGCGGGCGCATTGCTGTTCGCCGGCGGATTGCGCATCGTCAACATCCCGGTTCTGTTCGGCGCCCACCAGTTGCCCTGGTTTGTGGGCCTTCTTTTTACTGTCCTGTGGGTGTTGGCGATCACCAACGCCTTTAATCTGATCGACGGTCTCGACGGTCTCGCCGCCGGGTCGGCTTTATTCTCCACCCTGGTTGCTTTCGTCGTAGCGCTGTTGAACGGGCCCGTGCTGGTCACGGTGATGACGTTGGCTCTCGCCGGCGCGATTCTCGGCTTCTTACGCTACAACTTCAATCCGGCGACGATCTTCCTGGGCGACTCCGGCAGCCTCTTCATCGGCTTTCTGCTCAGCGCCATGGCGCTGCAAGGAGCGCAAAAGGCGCCCACCATCGTCGCCGTCGCCATCCCGGTGGTTTCTTTCGGCCTGCCCATTCTGGAAACTTCGCTCTCCATCGTCCGCCGCCTGATCAGCGGACGCCCGGTCTTCACTGCCGACCGCGAGCATATCCACCACAAGCTGCTGCAGCACGGCCTGACCCATCGCCAGGTGGTGATCCTGCTTTACGGAGTGTCCGCTGTCTTCGCGATGCTGAGCCTGTTTCTGCTGTGGCCGACCGGCAGTTCGCTGGGCCTGGTGCTGGCCGTTCTGGGGTGCGGCATCTGGATTGGCGTGCAACATCTGGGCTACCTCGAGTTTGGCGAGCTGGCGCGCGTCGCGCAGCGCACGCTCGATCAGCCCCAGATCTTCGTGAATAACCTTGCCATTCGCCGCGCGACTGAAGAATTGAAGGTGGCCCGCGACTATGATCAGGTCCGCCGGATTCTCACCGCCGCCTTTGCCAGCAATGACTTTGACAGCTTCGAATTGAACCTGGAACTGCAGTCCGGCGAATTCGTTGCCAGCGGCTCCGAATCGGCTTCTGCGCGCGGCAATGGAACCTCATTCCGCTGGAATCGGCCGGCTGCGGCCAAACCGGCGGAAAGTTCCCCGCTCTGGACCCTCGCTTTGGACCTGTTGAGCTCAGCCAACCGCCGCCGCGGAACGCTGACGGTGCAGCGCGGATACTCGCCGCGCAACCTTCAGCTCGACATCAACCTGCTCACATCGGCTTTCCCCACGGTCCTCGCCGACGCGCTGGACCGCACGCTCCCTCACTCGGCGCAAGTGATCGCGTTGCCCAGCCAGGACGCAGCCCTGATCACGGCTCAAGCCGGATAGCCCGCCGTCGTCCTCCGCAAACCAGATACAATCTCGCCTTTGGCCTAAGAAGCAGACCTCATGCACGTTCTTCACGTCGTCGGCGCACGCCCGAATTTCATGAAAGCGGCGCCGGTGTTGCGCGCGCTGGCGGCGCAGGATGGTGTTCGGCAAACTCTGGTCCACACGGGGCAGCACTATGACGATGCCATGTCGGGCATCTTCTTCCAGCAACTGGAAATTCCCCAACCTGACTGTAATCTCGAAGTCGGCTCCGGCAGCCACGCGCAGCAAACCGCGGGAGTGATGCTGGCCCTCGAGCCGGTCCTGCTCGAGCGCAAGCCCGATCTCGTGCTGGTCTATGGCGACGTGAACTCCACGGTCGCTGCCGCCCTGGTTTGCGCCAAGCTGGGCGTGCGCGTCGGCCACGTGGAGGCCGGTCTGCGCTCGCGCGACCGCACCATGCCGGAGGAGATCAACCGCCTGCTCACCGATCAGATCTCCGATCTGCTGTTTACGCCTTCGGCCGACGGCGATGAGAACTTGCTGCTCGAAGGCATCGACGCGGCAAAGATTCATTGCGTGGGCAACGTGATGATCGACACGCTGATTCGTCTCCTGCCGCGCGCGGAACGCCATTTTCCCTCCGACCAGCCATCTCCCTACGCGTTGGTTACGTTGCACCGCCCCTCCAACGTCGACGATCTGCCCTGGCTGCGCGACTTGCTGGCCACGCTGGCCGACTTGAGCGGACGCCTCCACATCATTTTTCCGGTTCACCCGCGTACACGGCAGCGGCTGAATGGATTGGGCTCTGCTCTTACTTCGAACTCGCGTCTGCGCCTGCTCGAACCGCTGCCTTATTTGGAGTTCCTGGCGCTCCAACGCCACGCTGCGGTGGTGATTACCGATTCCGGCGGAATTCAGGAGGAAACCACGTTTTTGGGCGTACCGTGCCTGACCGTCCGCGAGAACACAGAACGGCCGGTCACCATTACGCAGGGTACGAATCAGCTGGTCGGCAGGAATCTGCAGCGATTGCGCGCAGCCGCAGCCGAAATCCTGAGCAGGGAATCAACATCGTTGGCAGGAACCGAGGCAGGCAGAAACCGAATACCGCTCTGGGATGGGCACGCAGCCGAGCGCATCGCGCAAGTCATCGTGCGCAGTCAGCGCCAGAAAAAAGTCGGGTGAGGAAGGTTCCGCTTACAGCTTCGCGCTGGCGTAGGAGTTAATTTCGCAGTTCAGGCAAATCTCTTCAAAAGCTGGTGCTGTCCATTCCATGATTTCCCCCAGTCCATCGAGAACGTGAATTGAGGATAGCCGACTCTCGACCCAAAAATCAATACTTCGGGCAGGGAAACAGCCCAGCCGCAAACCCCTGTCCCGCAAGCTGTTTGGTGCGGCATTGCACCAAGGTGCGCAATCGAGAAAAAATCCGACGCGCCAGAAACCAGTCCAAATTAGTTTTCCACACCGGGAACCACTACTGCTACTTTCTCGATTCTCTCTCGCTATTTACTTTCGACTGCACCATGAAAGAAGCGAGGACCCAGCACTTATGTTTGGCAAGACGGTGTATGGCACGGCATTCCAGGATGTCAGCTTTGTCCCTCTGCAGTCGGCTGCCTTTTGCGTTCAATGTGAACTGATCAGCACGAATAGCAAGCCGTATTGTCTTGCCTGCGGGAGCCGGGCGTTGCTCAGTCTTTCGCGCGTGTTGGGTGGATCGCTCGGCCAGCAGCAGACGGCGCACCTCATTACCGACTCGGAATTGGACAGCCTGGTCCGCGATCTTTTGCGCACCGTGCCCGATCCTGCCATCCTGGGCACGTTCGATCACTCCCGCATGCCATCGCTGGCGCAGCGCAGTCAGTTGCGCGTGGCCAATGCGGCGCATCCCGCGTCCGGTTTCCGCGCCATGCCGGTCGCCGAAGACATCGAAATCCACGCCGGCGAGCTCGATCTGGAACCTGCCATCAGCGCCATCACCGAGCGCGCCCAGCATCTGACGGGAGCGACCGGCGCCGCCATTGCCCTCCGCGCCGGCGATGAAATCGTGTGCCGCGCCCGCGCCGGCCGCACCGCGCCCGACCTCGGAGTGCGCCTGCAAACCGACGCCGGAATCTCCGCCGAAGCCGTGCGCTCGGGCGAGATCATGCTTTGCCAGGACGCCGAGCGCAATCCCCGTGTCGATCTCGCCAGCTGCCGGCGCCTGGGTGTCCGCTCCATCCTGGTATCGCCCCTGCGTCACTTCCGGCGCACGCTGGGCGTTTTCGAAGTTCTGTCTTCCAGCCCCGGCGCCTTCGACGAGCGCGACGTCGCCACCATGCAGTTTCTTTCCAGCACGATGGTGGCAGCAATTTCGCGCATCTCGAGCCTGCAACGCGCCAATTGCGCGCGCCGAGCGGGCTGATCAGCTCAACGAATCACGGTAGCTTTGGAGAGGGCGTCAGTACGCCCAGAACGGTCCGGTTCCACCCGGAGTGGATTTCCCTTCAATGACCGTGAACACGTTCCGGCCATAGAAAAACGGCAAGCCCCAGTCAAATGAGTTCAACCCCGGTCCTCCCAGATCGCCAAAAGCGGAGTCGTTCCCGCTGGAGAACAGGCTGTCGGCGTTCGCGATGCTGAACTTGATGCTCCCGCTCGCGCCGTTGGCGCCTTGGTTGGTTGCGGAGAGACTCTGCGGGCTCTGTGGACAATAGAACCCGCTATCGGTGCAATCGGAGATGCCGCTGGTATTGCTGTTGAGAAAGAAAAATCCGTTGGAACCGCTGTCCAGAAAACTGCTCGAATAAGTTTGTCCTTTGAACGTCGTGGTGAAGTTGCCAAATTCGTCCACCGTGTAGACCTTTGCGCTACCCAGGCTATTGTTGGACTGAGTACCGATCCCGAACACGAGCGATCCGTTGACCGTTGCCTCCCCACCGTTGACCGCGGGCAGTTCGATGACGACGCCGTTGTTGTCGCTGGCAAACGTGGCTACCGGATTCGCCACCTGCTGGGCCAGGGCTTCGGTGGTTGCCACACAGCCGGTCGTGGGACATTCATAGTAGAGGTTCGGATTGGAAGTCGTGCCCGGCGCGCACGCCGGTCCGCAATCCTGGTTAGCGAGGCCTACTCCCAGCAGCCCGTTCGCGCCCAGAGCCGCCACGGTATCGATCGGTTGCAGCCCCATGTTCGAGCATGCGCCCGGTACAGGAAATGCGGCGTCGCTCATCACTTGAACGGGAACGGCGCTGGCGGTCTCACTCGCAATCTTGATGTCCGCAGTCTGCACCGGGCCCCAGGAAAATCCGCTCAGAAAGGGAAGACATTCCGCAACCGGGTGGCTATTCGATCCCATTTGTTGCGGCAGTGAAATGGTCAACGGCGCCGTGAGCCTCAATCCCGCCGAGCCTGTATCGACGATCACGTCCGGAATCGTCTGGCACGTCGAGGTGTTGGGAACGCAAATCGTCACGCTGACAAACGCTTCGTTCACATCGTTCCCGGTGGGGCCGCGGTTCACCGAGATGGCGGCCACGTTCGGCCCGGAGGTCGTGATCACGTTCGGTTTTGATCCCCCGCCGCCGCATCCCGTTACCAGCACAAGGCCAGTCGCTACCATCAGCGCATACCAGCCGCGCAGATTACTCAGCCCAAGATCACTCAATCGAAGATCACTCAGTCGAAGATCACTGGGGCGAACGTCGTTCATCGGATTTCCTCGGCTTTCATTCCTTGCGGCAACATGTCGGGCACATAAGCTTGCCCCGCATAGTGACGCGGATGTCCGGCGACGCGTACCACCAATCCCGGCAGCGTAACCTCGATCGGCCTGCGCCCGCCGCGGTTGCTGCTTTGCGCCATCGCTTGCTGGAATTGCTCGAAGTGGGAGCTCAGCAGTTGGTGCATATCGGGGAACCATGGTCCGTCGAACGCCACTCCGAACACCACTCCCGAGGGCGAGACAAATTCCCGGATCACCATCCCGGTGGCTGCGTGCAGTTCGTGTACGGTGTAGCCCTCGGCGGCGACGGTTCGCAGACTGGCTTGCAGCTGAATCTGGTCGGCCTGCACGGAAGCGGCGTTTCCTCCCAGCGCGGCCATCATCCGGCTGGGAACGGCCAGAATCAGCGCCAGAAGCGCAGTTGCGGCATAGGCATGCAGTATTCGGTTCATTGAGAGTCCTTGGTTTGTGGCACTGGACCTTACTCCGCAGGGTGGTGGATAAGACGCGTGCTCGTGCCTTTGGGGTTGCTAGCCGAGCCGTCTCAGGTGTTTACCTGATTCCTGGCGGCGAACAATGGAGCCTAGGTTGTGACCATTCACCAGAGAATTTCGACTCTAACTCGACTTCTCCGATACTTTTCGGCTAACCCGCGCTAATATGTAGGGCAACAGTCGGCTCCCGTCCTTATGGCAGGTACGACCTCTTCAGTGATGTCTTCCATACCCAATCGCCGCCGGCGCGTGCGGCACCGGGTGCAAACGCCTGCCTACGCCACCTTTACCGGCGAGTCGCGAAGCGCGATGCTTGATCTGCACGAAATCGTCGACATCAGTGAGGATGGAGTTTCCATCCAATCGCATGAGCCCCTCGATGTCGGCCGGCGCCTGAATCTGTGTCTGGACCTGGCAGAAAGTTCCGAGCATATCTACACCACAGGACACGTGGTGTGGACGCACGCCACGGGCCGCACTGGTCTTCGTTTTTCGGGTTTGGCTCCGGTCTCGATGCTGCGCCTGCGCGAGTGGCTGTTCCTGAATGCCATGTCGGGCCTGGCTGAAGCCGGTGAGGCTGCGCTCGCTCCGCCTACGGCGCCGGCCATTGCGGCGCCCGTTACCACGGCGCCCGTCACCCCAGAGCCGGTACCTCCGCAGCCCGGGTACACCGACACTTTGGCGGCGCTGACCGCGGTGCAGAGGGAAGTGGAAGCGCTCGGCTCTGATCTCGCCGCGGCTCTGCGCCTGACTGCGGCCCGCGCGCAAACTCTGGTGCGCGCCTCGGGCGCTGCGATCGCTCTTTCCGATTCGGTTCCCGACTTCATGATCTGCCGCGCCAGTTCCGGCAGCGATGCTCCTCCCGTCGGCACGCGCTTGCAGGTGGGCTCCGGTTTTTCCGGCGAATGCGTCAAGTCCGGACGACTGCTGCGCTGCGACGATACCGATCTCGACTCACGCGTGGATCGCGACAGTTGTCGCGCGCTCGGCATTCGCTCCATTCTGGCCGCGCCCGTGCGCGTGGGAGATAAGTCGATCGGCATTCTCGAAGCCTTCTCGCCGCACACGAACGCTTTCACCGAGGACGACAGCACCGTGCTGCAGCGCCTCGCCGACACCGTGCTGGCCGCCGTCAACCGCGCCGCCCGGGCCGAGAATCTGCCCTTGCCCGGTGAGCCCGCTCCCCCTCCGGCTCCGTTCCGCGCCAGCCCGGGCAGTGTTCTGTTCGCCGCTGTCGAGGATCCCAAAGAAAAAAAAGATCCCCACGCCAAGGACGATGACGACAGTTCGTCCGGCGGGATTACCCTGCCGCGTTCTCATCTGATCCTTCTCATATGCACCGCCGCCACCATCTTCCTGGCGCTCGGATACCATTCCGGCTACTACATCGTCCCCTGGCTTCAGAACAAAGTCCTGCACCGGGAGCGCGGCCAGCTTCCCACGGTGCTGGCCTCTTCTCAGGCTCCAAAGTCAGATAGTCCTGCCGTCCTCTCGGGTCCAAGCGTCGAGACCGCGAGCTTCGATCAACTTTTGCAGATGGCCCACAGCGGCGATTCCAACGCCCAGAACATCGTCGGCCTTCGATATGCCACCGGCGATGGCGTGAAGCTCAACGAACAAGAGGCAGTGCGCTGGCTTACCCTGTCGGCCGAGCAGGGCAACATCGCCGCCCAGTCCAAACTCGGAGCCCTCTACTTCCGCGGCAAGACCATCGCTCAGGACCTGAACCGCGCCTACTTCTGGATGGTTCTGGCGCGAGCCAGCGGCGATGAAACCAGCAAGGTTCTGGCGCCCAGCATCGCCGCGCGCCTGACCCGGGAACAGGCCACCTCGATCGAACTCGATGCCAGCCGTTGGCTGCAGCAGCATGAGCCCACGGCGAAGCCGAGTCCCGGCCACTGATTTCCAACGTTTGATTTCCGACATCTGACATCTGACTTCTCACCTCCGGCGCTACAATAGTTTCAGAGGCGCGCGTCGTGCTCACCCTCCGCGACATCCTCGATCAGCGAGTCCGTGAGGCTGACGCGTCTCTGTATCAACCCCTCGAAAACCATCGCGTGCGCTGCTTCTCCTGCGGCCATTGTTGTCCCATTCCCGAAGGCCAGCCCGGCGTCTGCAGAGTCCGCTTCAATCGCGGCGGGAAACTCTACGTTCCGTGGGGATACACCGCCGGAATGCAGTGCGATCCCATCGAGAAGAAGCCGTTTTTCCACGCGCACCCTGGTGCGCTCGCGTACAGCTTCGGCATGCTGGGCTGCGATCTGCATTGCGCCTATTGTCAGAACTGGGTGACCTCGCAGGCGCTGCGCGATCCTGAAGCCGTTTCGCCGCCGCTCGAAGTCTCACCGGAGCGGCTGGTGCGCGAAGCCCTCGAGCAGGGCGCTCGGGTGTTGGTTAGCACCTACAACGAACCCCTGATCACCAGCGAATGGGCCGTTGCCGTCTTCAAAGAAGCCAAAGCTGCAGGTCTGCTCACCGGATTCGTCTCCAACGGCAACGCCACGCCGCAGGTCCTCGACTTTCTGCGGCCCTGGCTCGATCTCTACAAGGTCGATCTCAAGAGTTTCGACGACCGCCACTACCACGAGCTCGGCGGACGCATCGGCCCCATCCTCGACAGCATCCGGCGAATTCATCAAATGGGATTGTGGCTGGAGATCGTGACCCTGCTTATCCCCGGCTTCAACGATTCCCCGGACGAACTGCGCCGCCTCACCGAATTTCTGGCCGGCATTTCTCCCGACATCCCGTGGCACGTCACCGCCTTCCATACCGACTACAAGATGCAGGGAGAAGATCAGCGCGACACCAACGTGGAAGATCTGCTCCGTGCCGCCGAAATCGGGCAGCAAGCCGGACTGCGCTACATCTATGCCGGCAACCTTCCCGGCATGGTTGGAGGCAGAGAGAATACGCTCTGTCCGCAATGCGGCGAAATGCTGATCCAGCGCTATGGCTACTTGATCGAAGACTACCGCTTGACGCCCGAAGGCCGCTGCCCGCGCTGCTCTCACGCGATTCCCGGCCGCTGGCCGGCAAGGTTCGACGGCCAGATCACCTCCCGCCCTTTCCTGCCGCACAAAAATTCGACGACCTGGCGCTCCCGTTTATTTACAATCACTGGTCGTTGAACCATGGACCATGGAGGGACAGCCGCCCTCGCCTGCCCTGAGCGAAGTCGAAGGGGCTGTCCGCCGGGCAAAGCCCGGCTTGTGGAATTCAACAAGAGGGTGCCCCACTCTAGCCGCGCTCTTTGCGGCTAGGGTGGGACTGTGCGGCCGCCCCTGAATTGCTTTGCTCATGCGCAAGAAAACGATCCTCACGTTGACGCTCACTCTTCTGCTCACCTCCTGCTCTCCGCGCGACTTCCTCACCCGCCGCCTCGCCTTCGACCTGATCTCCGCCACCGATGCCTTCAAAACGCGACAGCAATTCGTGCTGCAGACGGGAATTCTTTCCAATCGCGAATACGCCTCTCCCGAGTATTTAGTTCTGCAACATCATGGTTGGATCTCCGCCACCGTCTCGCCTTGCTCGCAGGGCCTGACGCCGCCTCCTTGTTGGGATCTAATGCTGACTCCTTCCGGCGTGGAAACGGTTCGCGCATTGATTCCCGCCGAAGAGGCCAGCAAACCATCGTTCGCCATTCCCGTCGCCCGCCGGGAACTGCTGGAGATCATCGGGGTCAGCAAGCAAGGCAACTTCGCCGACGTCGACTTCACTTGGAAATGGGTCCCCCTGAACGAAGTGGGCGCCGCTCTCTACTCCGGCGACCTCCACTACAGATCCACTGTCGGCTTTCGCGACTTCGATGACGGCTGGCGCGTCGTGCAGAGCACGTTGCACTCCGGGCAGACCATCGACGACGCGCTCAAGAACGCCGAGCTCTCTCCGTGACCGCGAATTCTGTGAGCGCCTCGAAGCCGCCGAAAATATTCACGTCGCTGGCTGCGGCTGCGGCTTGGCTCAACCCTCGCCGCCTGCGCGCGCACGCGATCATTCTTGCACTCTGCCTGTGGGGCGCCTGCGTCATCGATTTCTCCGCGCCGGGTTTCTTCGACCGCGCCGGCAACATCAAATTCCAGGATTTCCTGCCGCTCTACGTCTCAGCCGAACAAGTCGCACAAGGCCGCACGGATGCTCTCTACAATCAGCAAGCCGCCGTGGCTGCGATGAAGTCGATCATCGGACAGGCAAGTTCTTCGCGCTCGATGCTTTCGCGCCTGCCCAACCTCTACGGTCCGCAGGTTGCGCTGTTCTTCGTGCCGTTGACCAGGTTCTCATTCGCCGCTGCGGCGCGAATCTGGGTGGCGCTCAGCATGATCCTGTTCGCGGCCTGCATCTACGCCATTTGGAGATGCTGCCCCGCACTCCGTGCGCACGCCGGAATGATCGCGCTGGCCGCGTTGGCCTTTCCTCCGGTCTTTCATTTCTTCGTGCGCGGTCAGAATTCTGCGATCGTGCTCGCCTGCTTCACGGCTGCATTCCTGGCATTTCACGCCGGACGGCCAGGGTTGGCCGGAATCGCGTTGGGCTTTCTCATTTTCAAGCCGCAGTTTCTGGTAGCGATTCCGTTGATCCTGCTACTTTCCCGTGCCTGGAAGCCATTGGCCGGGCTGATCGCCTCTGCATCGGCCCAATTGGCGTTCGCGTGGATCTACTTCGGCTCCGCGGTCATGCGCGCCTACGTCGACACGCTCCTTCACTTCCCGCGCTGGATTGAAACCGCCGAGCCCGGCATCGCCCACATGCAGATGCACTCCCTGCGCTCGTTCTGGTCGCTGCTGCTCCCTTGGCCTCCGGCAGCGCTCACGATCCACATTCTGTGTTCGCTGGTTGCGGCCTGGTGGGCGGCCGCGATCTGGAGATCCTCTTCTCCGCTGGCTTTGCGCTTCTCTGCACTGACTCTGGCCGCGGTGCTGGTTAACCCGCATCTTTTTGTCTACGATCTGCTGGTTCTAGCGCCTGTCTTCCTGCTCCTCGCAGATTGGACCATCACCCGCGCGTTCCATCCCGCATCCAGCGCGCTGCGCGTCCTGCTGTATCTCGCCTTCGTCCTGCCTCTGTTCGGTCCCCTGGCGCAATGGACTCGCATTCAGCTTTCCGTCCTCGCCTTGGCCGCGCTGTTGTGGACGCTGTGGCGACAATCGACGAACCAGTCCTGGAACTCCGAGTCACAACTTGCTTCCGGCGAATCTGCCGTTGTATAACCCTTCTTCCCGCCGGGAACCCCCTATGCGAATCCACAAAACTGCACTCGCGGTCATATTTGCGGTGAGCTGTGCGCTGGTTGCGCTTTCCCAAAACCTCCGGGCCCAAAGCAAGCCCAAGCTGACCCTCGACGACGCCTTCAATTCCGTCAGCTTCTCCGCGCTAGAACTGTCGCCCGACGGCAGTGCGGTAGTCATCGGCGCCGACCGCGCCGACTGGGATCAGCAGATCTTCCGCACCGACCTGTGGCTCTATCGCGTCGCTGGCCAGAGTGATGCCGGCAAGAATGACGACGCCAAAGGCGGCTCGCTCATTCAATTGACCCAATCCGGCCACGACTCCGAGCCCAAATGGTCGCCCGACGGGCGCTGGATCGCCTTCCTCTCCGAGCGCAAGTCGTCGTCAGAAAAAGGCGAAGATTCCGACTCTGACGCTGACTCGGACTCCAAAGACGAATACAGCCAGATCTACCTGATCTCGCCCAGCGGCGGCGAAGCCTTCGCCGTCACGCAGGGAGAAGAAAGCGTGCACGACTTTGCCTGGTCGGCGGATTCGCAGACCATTTACTTCGCCACCCGCCAGCCCTGGAGCAAAGCGCAGAAAGACGAATACCGCGAGAACTGGAAAGACGTGGTGCAGTACCGCACCGCCGAGCGCGGCGACACGATTTTCGTTCTCGATCTGGCGACCGCGCTCGCCCGCCACTCCGCCGCCCCAACCAAGGTCGTAAGGAAAGAAGGGGAGCCCGAACCCGAACCTGATCTGACCCCAGGCACGCGTCCCATCGCAACCACACCCTTGCGCGTTGACCGCATGGTCGTCTCGCCGGATGGCGCCAAGCTGGCCTTCGTCAGCAACGCCATCAACCAGCGTGCCGAAAAACCCGACGACGTAGAAATCTATACGCTAGATGTGGCGCGGGCACTCATGCCCGCGAAAGCCAGCAGCGAGAGCAAGCCCGCGCTAATCACGCCTCACCGCATCACCAACAACTCCGCCGCCGAAGGCCATCTGCATTGGGCCAACGACAGCCGCCACATCTTCTTCATAGTCGAAGAGGGCGACGTCTCCGGCCCCTACCGCGATCTGCAGCCGCATCTCTACTGGGTCGATACCGAGACAGGCAAGATCGAGCAATGGAGCCCGGATTTCATCGGCCCCGTCGAACACTACGCCGTCGTAGGGGCGGACGCATTCGTCCGCCCAGCGAGCGGAGCGAGCGATCCCCGGACGAATGCGTCCGGGGCTACAATCGTGGCCTCTGCGCGCCTCGGTACTGAAGTCCAGATATATTCCGTCGCCAAGCCCGCAGGATCCCTGCACAAACTCAGCAACTGGGCGGGCACGCACTCCCAGCTTTCTATCGCTCAGCATTCCCCTCGGATAGCCTTCGCATACTCCGCGCTGGGCAAGCCCGAAGAAATCTATCTCGCCGACAGCGCCGACAAACTCGATCAGGCTCGTCCCATCACAGCATTCAACCGGCGCATTGCCGACAGCGACCTTCCCCAGGGCAAGCCCTACCAGTGGAAGGCCGACGACGGCACCACCGTCGAAGGCATGCTGATCTATCCTCCCGGCAAGTTCGAGCAGAAGCACCTGCCCATGTTCACCTTCGTTCACGGAGGCCCCACCGACGCCGACGGCAACAGCTTCAGCACCGACTGGTACGACTGGTCCGCTCTCGCCGCCACTAACGGATGGCTCGTCTTCCGCCCCAACTACCGAGGTTCGACCGGATACGGCGACAAGTTCCTCACGGAGATCGTGCCCCAGATCGTCTCCCGTCCCGGCAAAGACATTCTCGAAGGCGTCGACGCGCTGGTGAAAGACGGCATCGCCGACCCCGACCACCTCACCGTCGGCGGCTACAGCTACGGCGGATACATGACCAACTGGCTCATCACCCAGACCACGCGCTTCAAGGCCGCCGTCACCGGCGCGGGCGCGGTCGAGCACGTCGGCAACTGGGGCAACGACGACACCACTATCGACGACGCCTACTTCCTCGGCGGACGCCCCTGGGAAGCCCAGCAGCGCTATCACGACGAAGCTGCCATCTTCCAGATCGACAAGGTTCGCACGCCCACCCACATGGTCGCCGGCGCCGACGACATCCGAGTAGCCGTGCTCGAAGACTATCTGTTAGAGCACGCTCTCTACTCGCTCGGCATTCCCAACAGGCTGCTAGTCTTCCCCGGCGAAGGCCACGGCCTGGGCAAAAATCCCTGGCACGGCAAGATCAAAGTGCGGGAAGAGCTGAAGTGGCTGCAGAAGTACGGTGGCGTGCCAGCGTCCAATTGATCCGCAACTCAAACCGGCCTGTCATCCTGAGGAGGCGTTCTTTGCCCGACGAAGGACCTGTGCACTCGCCGGGAGTGTTCGTGCTGCCAGCGAGTACACAGGTCCTTCGCTTCGCTCAGGATGACAGCGCGATTGGACGGCCAGCCCAGCCCCGAAGAGCCTGCCCTGAGCGCAGTCGAAGGCGTGGGGAGTTTGATTTTGACGGGATGTAGGAACAGCCGCCCTCGGCTGTCCGGGAAAGAACCGGGAAGGGCACGAGTTTAACTCGTGCCGACTTGAGCTAACATCATGAAACAGGCTTTAGCCGCTGAGGGATGCCGTCGAGGAATCGCATGGGAAGCGAAGACAAAGTTCGATCCGAGTTTCAATCATCTAGCGACCGACTACTGCAATCGACAACTGCGGACGAGTCCGAGCCGAACATTGCGGAGTTCGAGCGACTATCAGGACAAGGGGACTTGCGAGGCTGGCGTTTTGATCGCGAAGAGATTCACAATCGCAAGTAGGCCCGCGGCCCTCAGCGGCTAAAGCCGGGTCTGTTTAGAAGGCGCTGAATCGGCACGAGTGAAACTCGTGCCCTTCCCGGTCTTGCCCAAAGCCGGGACGCGCGGCTCGCAACTATCTCCCCGCGCTAGCGACTTTCACGCCCTTGGAGGCCGCCGCGTACCGCGCAATGCCCTTGTACAGCGCCTCGGCGATCTGCTCGCGGTAGCCGTACGAGCGCAGCTTCTGCTCGTCGGTGGGACTGGAGACGAACGATACCTCCGCCAGAATCCCCGGCATGGCGCTTTCGGTCAGCACCACGAATCCAGCTTCTTTGATGCCGCGGTCGCGCAGCCCGGAATTCTCCGCCGACAACGTTCCGTATAAAGCGCGCTGCACGCTGGCCGCCAGCCGCCGCGACTGCTCAATGCGCTCGTGCAGATCGGCGGGTGTCAGCGTCGGCGCGACTGCCTTCGCGCTCGAAGAAGCGATGCGCGCGTCAGCCTCTTTCGGCGCGGCTGAAAATGAATTGGTGTAGTAGGTCTCCACTCCCCGCGCCGATGGCAGGTCGCTGTAGTTGGCGTGCACGGAGACGAACAGATCGGCCTGCGCCTGGTTGGCAATCTCGGCGCGCTCGTCGAGCGGAATGTAGTTGTCGTCAGAGCGCGTGTAGACCACGTCCCAGCCCAGACGGCTTTCGAGCAGCTTGCCCAGCCGCTCGGTAATCTCAAGCACCAGATCTTTTTCGAGCAGCCCGCGCCGGCCCACCGTGCCCAGGTCCCATCCACCATGGCCGGCGTCGACCGCAATGCGCAGCCTGGGCACCCGCGCCCGCAGCTGCAAATCTTCTCTCGTCGGCGGCGGAATCACGATGGCCAGCCGGTTCTTCTCCGCCTCAGGGTTGGGGAACAGGTTCACCGCGCCGTGCGGCTCGCTGCCCGGCTTGCGCACTTCAATGACCAGCCGGTAGGGGCTCGGCTCCAGACTTACGCGTGGGTGAGCTACGCCGGCGCCGGCTTTCGTCTCCAGCACAACCCGGGTCATGCCGGGCACAGGTTGAGCGAGACGGATGCGGCTCAGGAAGGCATCGCCCACTTCAATCGATTTGCCGGCCAGCTCGGGAGCCAGTTGCGTATCGCGCAGGTCGTAGTAATAACGGTCCGGATTGGCGATCTGGTGTTCTTCGTACTGCACCTGATCTTCAAGGTCGAGCACCACGGTGCTGGAGTCGGCCGACGACCAGTGCCGGATTCCGGTCACGCGCGGAAATTTCGCGAGCTCTTGCGGCGTGGCTGCGGCGGTCGAAGGCTCGGCCGGGCTGGGGATTGAATTCGGAGTGGCATTGGCCGCGGAGTTCGCGGCTGCGCCAGGCGCTGGCGTCAGAGCGGGGACGGTCGCCGCTCTGCCAGCAGAAGACTGCGGCGCGGCCTGTTCCGTCTTTTGCAACGGAGCCGCGAGGTCGCCGAGCTGCGCGGTTTTCCACTTGTACAAAACTCCGACGGCAAAGGCTGCAGCAATAATGACGCCGACGATTACCGCCTGCAGGCTGGGAAGCCGCCGGGCGCTCCCGGGTGCGGTTTGCCCGAAGGTCAGTTGCGGTTCAGGGACGGCTTCAGCCGTGGCTGCAAGCGCCGGTCCGGCGGACTGAGCCAGCTCCGGTTCATTCGTCTCGACGATCACGCGAGCGCTGTCTGAAATGGCCGCCCGGTCTGCGATTACCGGTGCAGCGGCGATCGTCGGAGCCGCCGCAATCGAGGCGGATGGCGCCGAAACTGGGGATGACGCTGTAACCGTGCTCACTGCACTCGGCTTCGCAGGCACGGCGACGGCGGGAGCCGCCGTCTTCGCGATCGCCGCTGGCGCAGAGGTTGCCGGCGCAGAAATGGTTGACGCAGAAATGGCTGACGCAGAAACGCTGGGCGCAGAGACGATGGTCGCAGAAACGACGGGCGCAGAGGTTGTTGGCGTAGAAGCGATGGCCGCGGGCGCAACCTTCGGAGCTGTTGCCGGAGCCCCCAGCCGGCTGGCGGCCACATCCGCCGACTGCGCAAAGCGATCTTCATCCTCCGGACGGAGCGCTCCCACTACCAGTTCGGCGAGCAGCGTCAGATTGCGGACATCGCTGTCGTTGAAGCCGAAGGGCCACGTCGAAAACGCCTCCAGCACACCGATCACGCGCCGCCGCCCGCACAGCGGCACCGCGACCATGGACCGCGCTCCCAGACGCCGGCAGGCTTGCAGGTTCACGCGCGCATCGATTTCGGTGTCGTCGCAGTTCACCACCTGCGCCAGGCGGAAGCAGGCGCCGGAAAACGCCGAATCCCGATCAATGCGAGCGCCCCGGTCAGGACGCACCATGCCTGCAGCCGCGCGCAATACGATCTCGTCGTTCTCGGCCAGCGCTATGGCCAAGCCGTCGGCGCCGGTGATCGTCACCGCCCGCTCCGCCACCAGTTGCAGCACGTCGTCCAGAACAAACCGCTCGCTCGGGTCGAACTCCACGCCGGGCTTGAGGTTGTCGAATCCGTGGCTGCGGGCGGCCAGGGCCTTGCGTTTCCGCACCTGCTCATGCAAGGAGGCGAACGCCAGCAGGGCCTGAAGCGCGTCCAGACGCGTAGGCTTCTGCTCGGCCGAGTCTTGTCCCGGCGAATCTTGCGAGGGATCGGTGGGAACGCCGGGGTCGCCCCCTGCTTCCCGCGGCCACGCGGGCACACTTACGCCGCTGAACGGACTGTTCTTCGTCAAGCTCGGGTTCGTGGTAGAGGTGGCCATTCCCAGCCCCGGGCGGATCACTGCAAGCGAGTGTGGCGACCGGAGCAAATCCCTGTCAATTAATCACTTAGCCTACGCCGTCTGGTGAATTGTGCCTTTCCGCAGCGAGCATGGATCAATGCCGCCACGACCACACCTGCGGCGCTAGCCAAGGGCGTCGGCTTCATCTTTAAATTAATGGGCTTTCGCCTTAGTTGCAATTACCTAGACATGACCTCTCGGCCATGCCCTTTGGTAAGACCGTTTGTCGGCCGCTCGCCCGCCGCAAAACGCTCGCCCCACAGTCTTAGCCACGCTCGTCATCCCGATCCGCCGCGGAAAGCGGCTGCCGGAGCTCCCTTGAGAGCGAACCATCTCAGGTACTGAGGACGTGAGATGAGTCGGAATAGAATTTCTCAAATAGACCTCTGGCGCATTCATACCGACCTGCAATTCTTTGTGAGGTAGCCGCACATGCAAGCCGGGCAGTCCACCGCGCGCCAGGCGCGAACCCGCCACCGTCACGAGCTGCGCACCCTGACCTATGTCACGCTCGACCAGGCCAATGGCGGCATTGTGCGCAATCTCACGAGCAGCGGCATTGCGGTGCAGGCGGTGGCAGCGGTTCGGCCGCGCCAGCAAATACGCGTGCGTTTCGAGTTGCGCTATCCCCAACTGCGGGTGGAGGCGCGCGGCGAGGTCGTGTGGTCCACTTTTTCCGGGCAGTGCGGCATCCGTTTTCTTGACCTGTCCCCGCGCATGGCCCGCCAGATCGACGAATGGATCATGGGCAGCCTGCTGGAGGGCACGCTGCTCTATCCTGCGAGTGAAGAGCCTCTGCTGAGCGCTCCGTCCGCGCCCGCTGCGCCTGCCCAACCCATGACCGAACAGAGCGACGGGCTGATGATTTCCTCGTCGCCGCTGCGGGTGATCGAACTGCCCGTGCGCCCGGAAGCGCAGCAACCCATGCCTGCCGTCGCCAGTCTGGCTGAAACTCTCGCTGAAGCTGCTCTGGCTGCAGCTGCTCTGGCCGAACCGGCTCTGACTGAAGCGGCTCCGGCTGCGCCCGATGATCTCGACTGGCTGTCGGAGCCCCTGTCCGGCCGCGGCCTGGCCTGGACGGTCAACACGCTCGTGGTTGTGGCCGCGCTCCTGTTGTTCGCCCTGGTCTTCCTCTCCGTGACGCGGGAAATGCCGAAGTGGCCCTTCGCCATGACCAGCGGGGCTGCTGTCGCCGTAGCGATGCTCTACTGGGGATTCTTCAAGTTGTTCGTGGGAGCAAGCCCGGGCGCCCGGCTGGCTCGTCTGGCGGATTCGGAAATCGAGGCTAGCGAGCGCGCCGCCGAAGATCGCTTTCGCTGAGACTCTTTTCGCTGAGACTCAATGGTGATCGAGCGGGTCCGGTCGGCGGGTGGGCCCGCCCTTGACGGCGGATTCTTGTTTGCGCCATCTATGCGAGCGTGCCCCGTCCTTGCGTTCTTGGCAAGAGCCTGCCCTGAGCTTGTCGAAGGGGCGGGTACGATGCTGCCGACACAACTCTTTTATCTCGTCTAAACCCTGTTGCGTACGCGTTCCTGGTTCCCACCCTTGCGCATCGAACGCGCAAGGATGGGCCACCCACTCCGAGTTGTTCATGCCAGCGAGATCCAAAGCCTGGGCCACCCCGCCAGCAACTCCGCTACGCGGAGCGATACGCTCCCGTGAATCGCCACCGTTATCGTGAATCCTATTTGCTCTTTGGGCATGTGCGTAAGATCGAGCTTAGACATCGCGTAGATGGCGAGCGGGACACCTAGAAGAGAAGATGTTGCTACGTCGACGATAGCGCCGATCAACACACCCTTCATCTAAGCATCTTGAATCCGACGGCGATGAGACCGATACCCGCCACGACGCACACAAGTCGCCCTAGCCAAGTCGGAAGCTTCCGCTTGAACTCATGCAGGGCAATTACGTCTGCTGCCCAGAAATCCTTCGCAAAGATCGCTCCCGTAATCCCCAGGGCTCCAAAAATGATTAGAAGAACTCCGATCATTGCATCTCCACACGACGGGTGGCCCAGGGTTCTGCGTCCTTTCTTTCCCGTTCCGAAACTGTGGGTGCCCCGTCCTTGCGTTTCTTGCAAGGGCGGGTATCGCTGCTGCCGGTACCATGGGATGTACCATGCCCAGCGGCCTGCATCGCACTTACGGTGCGCATCACTTGCACTTTATCACCTGTTCCTGCTATCGACGATTGCCATTTCTGAACCGCACCCACAGCCGCGACCGCTTCCTCTCGATTCTCGAACAGGTACGCCAGCGATACCGATTCGTGGTTGTGGGATATGTCGTGATGCCGGAACATATCCATCTGCTCATCACCGAACCAGAGATCGGAAACCCTCGAAGATCATGCAGGTTCTAAAGCAGCGCACGGCTCGCGCTTTGCTGCCCAAACGCAAGCGGAAGGACTCACGACAAGCCAGCCTCTTTGGCGGGCACTCTCTGCCGAGGGCGTTCTGGCAAGCACGCTTCTACGACTTCAACGTCTGGACCACCAAAAGCGCGTGGAGAAGCTGAGGTACATGCACCGGAATCCGGTCAAACGCCGACTCGTAGAGTCGCCGGAGCAATGGCGTTGGAGCAGCTATCGTTTCTATCTGCTTGGCGAAGCTGGGCCGGTGCGCATGAATGTGGGCTGGACGGAGATTTCGTTTCGCCACTCGGTCGCGTAAGCCGATGCCAGCGCCCCAAAAAAATACTCGCTGCAAGCATTCGTGATTCCCGCCCTTGCAAAGAGCGCAAGGACGGGGCACCCACAATTATGGTGCTGTCGGCAAAGTCAAAAGCCAGAGCCACCTTGCGCCGCCGAGGATTGTTTTCGCGGAGACGCAATCGTGATCGAGCGCGTGTAGCGCTTGCTTTCAGCTGGCAAAGTACTGCTGGGCCAGCCAGAGCCGCAGCGTGCGCTGGCGGGGTGGAGCGAGTCTTACGAAGCGGATACCGATATTTCCCAGCTTGTCCTGCCACACAATCTCTGCTTGTGCCTTCAGCGCCCAATTTGCCCCGGGTAGCTCGCACGAGATCTGCAGCGGCTTGGTGCCATCCACAGATTCGTCGGTGTGAAGTTGCATGCCGCCCTGGCTCACGTTGACCAGGTGGGCTTCGGCGGGCCTGGCGCCTTTGCCTTTCAGCGAGACCGGAACCTTGAGGCCGGCACGATGGTAGCGCAGACGCCCGTCGAGAATCATGTTGCGCGCCGCCGACAGCGTGCGCACGGCCTGCTCCACCGAGATCGGCTTCTCAAACGCGAACAGCGCGCCGCTTGCCTCGAGGTCTGGCGTGGAACTCGCCGCCCCCATGATGACCAGCGGCACCGTGTTGGCGTGCTTCTCCACCCGCTGCAGTTCGTGCAGAAATTGCGAGCTGCCGTTCAGATCGCAATCCACGATCAGGGCGTCGATCTTCGATCGGCTCATGCGGGTCAGGGCTTTCTGCGGCTCGTTTTCCACTGCCACGTCCATATGAAGACTTCCGAGGATGCACTCCAGAACGCTGACTTCCTGCCAGTCGCGCGAGACCACCATCGAGGAAAGTGTCATGCTCACACTGTAGTTACGTCGCGAAGCCCGACACAGATAACCAACGTAATGACGGGGGGATGCGAGAGTTTATGGGCTCACTGGCGCGAGATCAGGCGTTCAGGGGGTTGTGAGTGTTATCGCCTGACTACAACAGTTATCATTGGGCAGACTCAAAGCGCTGGGCGCACAAGCGGCGTATCCGATTTTGCCAGCGCTGGGAGGATGCGCCATTATGTCTTCGGAAGAAACAACAGAGAGGACCACAACTGCGGACGAGGGTGCCGGTACGCAGGCAAACCTTGAGCGCAAGAGTACAGAAGAACTTTTTGCTGCAACTCTTGAAGGGGAATATGACGACGATGCTCCTTGGGAAGCCGTAAGCGTCCTCCGACTGCGGGGAGGGGCGGGAGTGTTTGAAGTGGCTAAGCTCTACTGTGGCTCGGAGGACGCGAAAGCACGGGCGAGGGGCCTCAGCGTTTTAGCGCAGCTCGATGCTGGCAAGTCAGACGGGGAACGCCCGTTCATGGCCGAGTGCGTGTCAATTGCGATTGAACATATTCGTGAGTCAGATGAGGAGATAGTGCGCTGCGCAGCTTGGGCCTTATCGCATTTGGGCACTGAAAGGGCGGTGGCAACTCTTATAGACCTAAGAAGTCATCCTGACGCGGATGTAAGGCACGCGGTCGCTAATTGCATTGAGCTTAGGAAACATCCCGAAGGGGTAAACATTCTCACTGCGCTCATGGAGGACAAGAATGAAATCGTTCGCGACTGGGCGACATTTGCGCTTGGAAATGTCGACGTGATTGAAGGTGGCGTGCGGCGCTTTATCGACTCACCGGAAATCCGCGCCGCGTTTCGCAGGCGTCTGGATGATTCGTACGAAGAAGCACGGCGCGAAGCGATTTGGGGCTTGGCTCTGCGTAACGATCCTCTTGGAGTAGAACTTTTGTTGAAGCATCTCGAATCAGAAGAGTGGTGGAAAGGCGACGAGGATACCGCCGAAGAGCTTCTCGGCTTGCAGCCGGACACTTCTGTCGAGGAACTTCGTGACGGATTGCGCCGATTGTTGGCGTAACATCTCGATTACACTCACCACGAAGCGACAATCGCGCAGGCGCGATCACCTTCCCCGATACCACTCCACCGTGCGCCGCAAGCCTTCCTCGAAATCTATCCTGGGTTTGTAGCCGAGGCCGGACGCGGCTTTCGAGATGTCGGCCAGGGAATGCTTGATGTCGCCGCCGCGCTCCGGACTATAGTTCGGTTTTCCAGAAAATGAAGTCAGGCCCTGCAAAAGGTCGAAGGTTTGGTTCAGCGTGACTCGGCGGCCGGTGGCGACGTTGAACATCTGTCCTGCGGCTTGACTGGCGGGCGCCGCACACGCCAGCAGATTCGCCTCGACTGCGTTGTTGATGTAGGTGAAGTCGCGGCTCTGCTCTCCGTCGCCGAAGATGGTCGGCGCTTCACCGCGCAGCATCAGCGTGATGAACTTGGCCAGCACGCCCGAGTACGGCGACGACGGATCCTGCCGTGGGCCGAAGACATTGAAATAGCGCAGGCACACGGTCTCGAGCCCATAGCAGCGATAGAACGAGATCATGTAGTGCTCGCCCGCCAGTTTCGCTACGGCATAAGGCGAGATCGGATCGGGCTTCATGGCTTCGTGTTTGGGCAGCGTGGGAGTATCACCGTAAGCAGACGACGACGCGGCATAGACCACGCGCTTCACTTTGGCGTCGCGCGCCGCAACCAACACATTCACGGTGCCGTCGACATTGGCCCGGTTGCTGCCCAGCGGATCGAGCACGGACTTGGGCACGGAAGGAATCGCCGCTTCATGGAGGACAAAATCGACTCCGGCGCAGGCTTGGTGCATGGCGCCGAGATCGGCAATGTCGGCCTCGCGGAGGTCGATTTGAGGGAGAATTTCTTCCAGATTGCCGCGTTTGCCGGTAGCGAAGTTGTCCACGCCCCGAACCTGCTCGCCGCGCGCCAGCAGCGCCCGGGCCAGCGACGATCCAATGAATCCTGCAATCCCTGTGATGAGGTAGAGAGCCATGCTCCGTTCATCATAGCGAATGCAGCCAGCTCCATGCGGGAAGCGAAGTCATGTGGAAGCGAAGTATGGGTTGGCGGCATTTATCGACGAAGGGGTGAAGACTCAGCCCCGAAGGCTCCCGAAAGGCGACGACGGAACTTTCGCTGACCGGCGGCCTCTCGCATCGCGCCGCTCACTTCTTCTCGGGAGCGGCCTGGCTTTGCTTGACGATGCGCAGAAAGTCTTCCCGCATGAGCATCTGGCGGTCTTCGAAGAACGCCATCAGAGCCTTGATGGCAGCAATTGGGTCAGAAACGATGGGCGCCTCAGCCATGATCTCGCGCGCGGGGAGTGCCGAGGCGATGCCGGGGCCCATGATGATGGAGTGGCGCGAGATCGAACCCAGCATTTCTTTCAGGCGCGTTTTGTTTTCCTCCGACATGTCGATGAACGCGATGCCCATGCCGAGGTAGGGATAATTCACCCGCACCTTGCCCTGGGTTTCGACTTTGATGTCTTTGGCTTCCAGCCTCAACTGCAACGCCGTGCCTACCGGATAGGTGGCCTGCGCTTCCACGTAGCAGCCGTGCAGGCTGATGTCGGTGAAGGTGACCCAGGTTGGGACCTCACAGCCTTCTTCGCAGATGCGGGCGCTGCCCTCACACTTGTAGCGCGGGCTGCGGCGCTTTTCCGCCCCCTGGAAGTGTTCCTGCACATTGCCGTTGGCCGCGGGGGCGGCCGTGCCCGCGCTTGCCTCATGCGCCGGTGCAGCCGCGGTCGCGGCTTCGGCAGCGATCGATTGTTTCAGGGCCGTCAGATAAGCGATGCCTTCGTTTTCCTGTTCCATTGCGCCTTTGCGCGGATCAGTTCCGCATCCATGCCAAATTGAGCGCCCCCATCTCGGTGCTGTGACCAGGCGAGTCTGTGCCGGGAACGCTGCTGTCTCTATCGGAAGAAAAATGGGTCTGGATTAGAAGAACGGGCAGGGAAGCGGGATGAGGCCTTCTTAATCCTGATTCTGAGCTGAGCCCGAAGACGCTGCCGCCACGCTGCTCCGCCGGGCCACCTGCCGAATGTGACTCCACAGCTCGTCGCGTCCCGCGCCCGTCTTGGCCGAGAAAGGCACGAGCCGGGCCACAGGATATTCCCCGGTCAAGGTTCGAAGCGCGTTATGCAGCTGGTTGTTGGACAGCCGGTCGCTCTTGGTTGCGACCAGGAGGAACTCGAGGCCTGCCGCACTGAGGAAGTCGAGCAATTGACGATCCGCGGGCTGGGGGGGAACGTTGACGTCGATCAGGGCCACGCACAAGGCCAGCGTGGGACGCTCCTGGAGGTAGGGCTCGATGAACTTCGGCCACTCCTGGGAGATTTCGCGCGCGATCTTGGCGTACCCGTAGCCCGGAAGGTCGGCGAAGATCAGCTCTGGCCGCGGCTTTCCCGGCCAACGAATTTCGAAGAAGTTGATGCTGCGGGTGCGTCCGGGCGTGGAACTGGTGCGGGCCAGCTTTTGGCCGACCAGGGAATTGATCACGCTGGATTTGCCCACGTTGGAGCGGCCAAGAAAGGCGACCTCCGGCAGATGAGGAGCAGGGAAGTGGGCCGCGTCGGTGGCCGCCGCGAGAAACCGTGCCAGAACCCTCATGCTCCAGTGTGCAATGTGAGGCGAGGCGTTGGCAAGAGCAAGAAATGCAAGGGTGTAGGGGAGTGACCTGATCTGTGACCGAAATCACAATCTCAAGCGACCCTTGTCACTGTCGCAAAGGGGTCCCCAATCCTTTAATAGGACAGCGGTCAAAACCGGCGCAGAGCGGCGCCAGCCGCAAGATTCCGACCAAGAGGTTGAGCCATGGCCAACGACGACGTTGTGAAATGTCCACTGTGCGGCGGATTCACCCACATCGAGAACCCCGATCTGCTGGCAGCTGTGCGGACCCCCGCCCTGCGCGAGCAGATCGAGCGCTACATTGCGGAACTGCTGAAGTCGCCGGTAGAAGACCTGGCCTCGGTCGGTGCCACGCAGGCGGGGCGCGATTTCCAGAAAGACGTTCACAGCTGGAATCCGTGCGTCCCCATGTGGCGGAGAAGTCCGAAAGAGTAGGTTGCCGTTCGTGGTCCGGCAAAGCGAAAAGACGGAAGACGATTCTGCACAGGTTCGGAGAAGCAACAAGAAAGGCGTGCATCCATGAAAGCCAAGAAGATTCTGATTCTGGGCGCGGCGGGAAGAGATTTTCACAACTTCAACGTAATCTTTCGAGGCAATGCCGACTACAACGTGGTCGGGTTTACGGCGACCCAGATTCCGGGCATCGCCAACCGCCGCTATCCCACGGAACTGGCCGGCCCGCTCTATCCCGCGGGCATTCCCATCTTCGAGGAGAACGATCTGGAGCGCCTGGTCGAGGAGCACGAAGTCGATGCCGTCGTGTTCTCCTACAGTGACATTTCCCATCAGAACCTGATGCACCTGGCCAGCCGCGTCGCCGCCACCAGAGCTGACTTCTGGCTGCTCAGCTCGCGGCGCACCGAGCTTAAAGCGTCGGTGCCCGTGGTTTCCATCTGCGCCGTGCGCACCGGCTGCGGCAAGAGCCCGCTCGGCCGGCTGGTGACCTCGGAACTGCGCCGGGAGGGCTGGAAGCCTGTGGTTGTGCGCCATCCCATGCCTTATGGCGATCTGGCGGTGCAGGCTGTGCAGCGCTTCGCCGTCGTCGAGGATCTGGACAGCCAGCTATGCACCATCGAGGAGCGCGAGGAATACGAGCCGCATCTCCGCGAGGGCACGGTCGTTTATGCCGGCGTGGACTACGGCCGAATCCTGCGCCAGGCGGAGAAGGAAGCCGACATCATCATTTGGGATGGCGGCAACAACGACACGCCGTTCTACGCCTCCGATCTGGAGATCGTGGTCTGCGACCCGCACCGCCCCGGCCATGAACTCGCTTACTATCCCGGAGAAGTCAATCTGCGCCGCGCCCACGTCGTCGTCATCAACAAGGTAGACACGGCCGCGCCGCAGGATGTCGAGACCGTGCGCCGCAACATCCGCATCAGTAATCCAAAAGCTCAGGTCGTCGAGACCGCCTGCCGCGTCGCCGTTTCCGCGCCGGAATTGGTGAAGGGACGCAGCGTGCTGGTGGTCGAGGACGGTCCCACGCTCACCCACGGCGAAATGCCTTACGGCGCGGGAGTCGTGGCCGCGCGGCAGTGTGGAGCGGCCGAACTGGTCGATCCCCGGCCTTACGCCGTCGGCTCCATGCGTTGGACTTACGAGCACTATCCGCATCTGACCAGCCTGCTTCCAGCCATGGGCTACAGCGCCATCCAGCGCCATGAGTTGGAGGAGACCATCAATCGCGTGCCCTGTGATCTGGTGCTGGTCGCAACCCCGATCGACCTGGGTCACTTGATCAAGCTGAACAAGCCCGCCCTGCGCGTGACCTATGAGGTTGAGGATCTGACTCATCCCGGGCTGGCTGAGATTCTCGCTCGCTTCACCCGGGAGCATTCCGGAGTGGGGGTTTAGGCTACGACTACACGCTCAGCACACGGAGTGACCGCAATCACTGCTCGCCCAGCGGCCGGGGCATATACCCAGAGCTGTGGAGTCTCTCTAGCGGCTGAGGTTCCGGCCGCGCGGAGGTGTGCTATGTCCACCGTCCAGCAGGCTGTCCGCATCTCCCTGAAAAACATTCTGTTTCCCACCGATTTCTCGGCGGCGTCGAATGCCGCGCTGCCCTTCGCCCTGGCTCTGGCGCGAGTCTATGGCTCGACCATCGTCATCGCGCACGTACTGCCGGCGGAGCCGCATCTGCAGGTAACGCTCGATCGACTGCCTGCCGACGACGATCGCGCCTGGCACGCCACCCAGGCCCGGCTGGTCGAGTTTACGCACGATCGCGCCTTCGGGGATACGCCGTGTAAGATTGCCCTCGAACGCGGCGATCTGGACGACGTCATTCCGGATCTGATCCGCGAACAGGCGGCCGATCTGGTTGTCCTGGGAACGCATGGCCGGCGTGGCGTCAGCAAAATGGTGCTGGGCTCGGGCGCAGAGAAAATCTACCGCTCGGCCACCTGCCCGGTTCTGACCGTGGGCCCCAAGGCCCACGAACTAGCCCAGGACTGGAAGCTGCGCCGCATCTTGTGTCCCGTCGATCTGGCCGAAGATCCCGAACCTGCCTTGCACTACGCCCTGTCCCTGGCTGAGGAACATCAGGCGGAGTTCGTCGTGATGCAAGCGGTACCGTTGGTGCCCTGGCAGCGCCGCGCGGCGGTGGAACAGCAAGTGCGCCGCGACCTGGAGTGCCTCATTCCGGAGCCCGCAAAAGACTGGTGTGTGCCAGAATGCATCGTGCGCTGGGAGCATCCGGCGGAGGCCATTCTGCATACCGCGAGTGAAGAGGACGCCGACCTGATCGTGATGGGCGTGCGCCGCGCGCGGGCTGCGGGATTCTCCACCCATCTGCCGTGGCCGGTCGCCTCGGAAGTAGTCAGCCGGGCGCGCTGCCCGGTGCTGACGGTTCGAATTTGAGTTGGAAGCGCCGCCATGCGGCGCCAAAGAAATTACGGAGGCAGTCATGTTAGTCAACAAGCAGCAGGCCCTCGATTATCACTTTGGGGCTCGTCCGGGAAAGATCGAAGTTGTACCCACCAAGCCCTGCCGCACGCAGCGCGATCTGAGCCTGGCCTATACGCCGGGCGTTGCCGAGCCCTGTCTGGAGATTGAGAAGAATCCGCACGACGCCTACAAATACACGGGCCGGGGCAACCTCGTCGCGGTGCTGAGCAACGGAACCGCTGTGCTCGGCCTGGGCGACATTGGTGCGCTCGCCGGCAAGCCGGTCATGGAAGGGAAGGCGGTGCTGTTCAAGCGCTTCGCCGACGTCGATGTTTTCGACATCGAGGTCGACAGCCACAATCCCGACGAGATCATCAAGCTCTGCCAGTTGCTCGAGCCGACCTTCGGCGGCATCAATCTGGAAGACATCAAGGCGCCCGATTGCTTCTACATCGAAGAGACGCTGCGCAAGACCATGAAGATCCCCGTCTTCCATGACGACCAGCACGGCACCGCGATCATCTCCGGCGCGGCACTGCTCAACGCCCTCGAAGTGGTCGGAAAAGATATCCGCAAGGTGAAAGTGGTCTTCAACGGCGCCGGGGCGGCGGGCATTGCCTGCGCCGAGCATTATGTCCGCCTGGGCGTCAAGCGCGAGAACATCATCCTTTGCGACACCAAGGGTGTGGTCTACAAGGGCCGCAAGGACGGCATGAACAAGTACAAAGAAGCCTTCGCGGTCGAGACCGACCGGCGCACGCTGGCTGAAGCTCTGGTCGGCGCTGACGTCTTTGCCGGGCTGTCGGTGAAAGGCGCTCTCACGCAGGATATGGTCCGCTCCATGGCGCCGGACCCGGTCGTCTTCGCCATGGCGAATCCTGATCCTGAAATCACTTATGAAGACGCCAAGGCCGCGCGCCCCGACGTCATCATCGCCACCGGACGCTCCGACTATCCCAACCAGGTCAACAACGTGCTGGGATTCCCCTTCATCTTCCGCGGCGCTCTCGACGTCCGCGCTACGGCCATCAACGAAGAAATGAAGCTGGCGGCCACACACGCTCTCGCCAATCTGACGAAAGAAGACGTTCCCGATTCCGTTTGCCGCGCCTATGGCGTGCAGCGGCTGCAGTTCGGCCGCGAGTATCTGATCCCCAAACCGTTCGATCCGCGCGTGCTGATGTGGGAAGCCTCGGCCGTGGCCGAAGCCGCCATGCGTACCGGTGTGGCGCAGGAGCCGGTCGATCTCGAAACCTACCGCGGCCAGCTGGAACGCAGACTGGGCAAGGCCTACGAAGTCTCGCGCACCATGATTCACAAAGCGCAAGTCAGTCCCAAGGATGTGGTGTTCCCGGAGGGCGACAACGAGAAGATCCTGCGGGCGGCGCACACGCTGGTCGACGAGAAGATTGCCAATCCCATTCTGGTGGGCGACGCCGAAAAGGTTCGCACCCGAGCCCGCGAGCTGTGCCTCGATCTGGACGGCATGCAGATTGTCGATCCGGCGACCTCGGACCATCGCGAGTCCTACGCGCTGGAGCTGTTCAATCTGCGCCAGCGCCGGGGCCTCACGCTGGAGGAGGCGCACACGCTCATCGGCGATCGCAACGTGTTTGGCTCCATGATGGTGCGCATGGGCGATGCGGACGCGCTGGTTTCCGGCGTGACCCAGCACTTTTCCGAGACTATCCGCCCGGCACTGCAGATCGTGCGCATGCGCGAAGGCCTGCACCGGGTCTCCGGCTGCTACGCCATGATCACGCGCAAGGGCGAAGTCTTCTTCCTGGCCGACACCAGCGTGAACATCGAGCCCACGGCCGAAGATCTGGTCGAAATCGCACTGTGCACGGCGCACATGGCGCGGCGCTTCGATGTCAGCCCGCGCATAGCCATGCTGTCGTTCTCCAGCTTCGGCAGTGTCGACCACCCCATCTGCGCCAAGGTGCGCCGGGCGGTCGAGTTGCTGCATCAGGCCGATCCCACGCTCATCGTCGACGGCGAAATCGCCGCCGATGACGCGGTGTCTCCGGAAGTCATCGAACAGCAATATCCGTTCAGCGCGCTGAAGGGCGGAGCCAACGTGCTCATCTTCCCCGACCTGACCTCGGCCAACATTGCCACCAAACTGCTGGCCAAGATTGGCGGCGGGGAAGTCATCGGCCCCATGCTGATGGGCATGAGCCGTCCGGTGCACGTGCTGCAACGCACGGCGACGGTGGAGGACATCGTCAACGTGTCTGCCATCGCCGTGGTCGACGCGCAGGAAAACGATACCTACGCCCACCCGCACGTTCATGTATCGCTCGAGCCGGAACTGGTGGGTGAAGACTGATAAGCTAAAGTAGCGCCGCCGTCCCGGCGGCTGTTGTGGTGGCGTCCCGCCGCCACCGCGAGGGCGAGATGCCCTCGCGACAGCCGGCAGGATGCCGGCGCTACCCAGGAAGGGTACCGGCACCACGGCTGGCGTGGCAGGCTCGCATTGCCTGCAGCTTTGAAAGGACGCGGCTTCAAGCCGCGCCGTCTGCGCGAAGAGGAAAGAAGGGGCTTTAGCCCCTGAGGCACTCATCCATGTCGACGCTTTGGAAGTCGCGCTACGCGCAACGCACGCTGGGCATCAAGAGTTCCGCCATCCGTGAGCTGCTGAAGGTCACGCAAAAGCCCGAGATCATCTCCTTCGGCGGCGGACTGCCCGCACCCGACGTCTTTCCCGTGAAGCGCTTCGAAGAAGCTTGTCACAAAGTCCTGACTGAGCACGGTCCGCAGGCTCTGCAATACGGTCCCACCGAGGGCTACCCGCCGTTGCGCGAGATGATTGCGCGCAACATCGCGCGCTACGGCATCCTGGCCAAGCCGGAGAACGTCCTGATCACCTCCGGGTCGCAGCAGGCGCTCGATCTGATCGGCAAGCTGCTCATCAATCGCGGCGACCGCATCCTGGTCGAAGCCCCGACCTACCTCGGTGCCCTGCAGGCTTTCAACGTCTACGGCGCGCAGTATGTTTCCGTTCCGGTCGATGACGACGGCCTGCTGACCGACCAGCTCGATTCCTCGCTGCGCTCTGGCCCGAAGTTCATGTATGTGCTGCCCAACTTCCAGAACCCGGCGGGAGTCACGCTGTCAGAAGGGCGGCGCCATCAACTCATTCTTCTTGCCGATCGCTACGGCATTCCCATTATTGAAGACGATCCTTACGGCCAGCTCCGCTACGAAGGCGAGCACATTGCGCCGCTGGTCGCGCTTGATCGCGAAAACCTGCGCCGCGACAACGGCTTCACTCTGGGCAACGTCATTTATCTGAGCACATTCTCGAAGACGCTGGCGCCGGGAATTCGCCTGGCATGGATCGTCGCGCCGGAAGACGTGATCAGCAAGCTGGTGCTGCTGAAGCAGGCCGCCGACCTGCACACCTCCACATTCAATCAATATGTTGCCTACGAGGTTGCCCGGGACGGCTTCCTTGACCAGCACGTCAAGCTGATTCGCCAGGTCTATCGCGAGCGCCGCGACGCCATGCTGCATTCACTCGAAGAATACTTCCCGCACGAAGTCACCTGGACCCATCCCAAAGGCGGCCTGTTCCTCTGGGTCACCATGCCGGAAGGGACCGATTCGCAGGCGCTGTTTCACGCCGCGCTGGCGGAAAACGTCGCCTTCGTTGCCGGCGACTGTTTCTACGCCAACGGCAATCACGAGGGCAGCCGCCACATGCGGCTGAACTTCTCGCACTCGAACCCGGACCTGATCCGCGAGGGAATTCGCCGCCTGTCGGTAGCGGTAAAGATGCAACTGAGAGGGAGCCATCAGTCCTCTGCTTTCAGCCATTAGCTTTCGCCGAGTGACCTCAATCACATTTCCCGGTGATGTCGGGCACCGCCAATCGGCGTGCTTCCCGTCACACTGAGCTTGCATGATGGTCCGGCCACACCGGCCGGGAGGTGCTTTATGCCGGTCACGATCCTCATCATCCTGATAGTCCTCGCCTTGGCCGGGGGTCTGTTCGTGATTCGCGCCATCCCCGGGGTGCGGGCATACTTCAACTTCCGGGGAAAACGCCTGATCACCTGCCCCGAGTCGCATACGCCCGAAGCGGTTGAAGTCGCCGCCAAGGAGGCTGCCCTCGGCGCCTTCCTCAACGAGCCGGTCCTCCGGCTCACCGAGTGCTCGCGCTGGCCCGAACGGCAGGACTGCGGCCAGGAATGTCTCAAACAGATCGAGATGGACCCTGCCCGCTGTTTGGTCTGGAACATTGTCGCCAAGTGGTATGAAGGGAAGAGTTGCGTGTATTGCCACAAACAAATCGGCCCGCTGCAACATCTGGATCACGTTCCGGCACTACTCGCGCCTGACCACACCACCACGGAGTGGAAGCGAATCCGGCCTGAGAACCTGCCTGAGGTCTTTGAGACTCACCGGCCGGTGTGCTGGAACTGCCATATGACGGAAACTTTCCGCCGCCTGCATCCGGAACTGGTTGTCGATAGGGAACTGGAGCCGAAGAGAATCCGGTAGCGAAGAAATTGTTGATTGATGATTGTTGATTGTTGAATGAAACCCGCCAGACAACGGGTTTGGGTTCTCATTCAACAATCAACATTCAAAATCAACAATTCACGGGTCGGCGTCTAAGGTTTGCTCCCCGTTTCGTTATCCTGGTGCTTACCCTTGAACTTGCGGCGGATATCGGGCCAGAATTCATCGAATAGATTGCCGGCCATATCGTAGCCCAACGCTATGAGGGACCGGCTCACCGTGAGCACCACTCCGCGATCGTCTTCAAAGACCGGCGTCGGAGGCGAGGTCGCCGTGGCTGGAATCGTCCGTACAACAGTCCTTCCCGGGTAGTACAAGTTCGACAGACCTCCGCTGGTGAAGGCCCCGAGGACATTGGAATAGCTGAACGACCGCTTGCCCTGGTCGGTGTGGCAGACGAATTCCTGCACCACGCCGTTCAGAAACCGCCGTTTGAAGCCGCCGTTTCCCAGCCGAAAGAATCGCGGGTCTTCCTTGAGCAGAACGGGGTAGACATAGCCACTCCAGAAGTTGGCGGAAACCTCATCCGCCAGGGACGCGCCGAAACGTTTGCCGTATCCCTGCATTCCCTGACCATAGCCGGGAAATTCGTTCACCGCCTGGCTGAATCCAGCCTGCAGGCCAACCGTTCCAATGGTGGCGGGATCGAAGGCAGACTTGACGAACAGATGGAATTTCTCGGGCGGTGTCAACGGAGAGGCATTCCAGCGGTCCGTAACCCCAAACACAGGCAACACGCCGAGCGCGCGCTGCGACTGTTCCTTCCGTTCGATCTCCCTCTCTTCCTCGGACTTGGCTCCCGCCTTGGACGGACTCTGGTTGCCCGACACCGTCGACGGCGGCCCCGATGGTGGTGCAGTCTGCTGTGCGTCAGATGAAGCGTGAAGAAGGCCCACTACGACAACGGCGACGAACAGCGCAGTCATCCGTCCTCGCGGCACGAATTTTTTCCAGGGCAATCTCACAGGCATCTAAAGGGCGCGCGCTCAGGGGTGGCGATGCAAAACGTGTGTTGCGATGTCGGGCCAGTACTCGCGAAATACATTGGTGAGAGCATCGCGCCCCATGGCCCATCCAAACTTAACGGCAAGTGCACCCACAGTGCGGTCCGACTTGGGGTAGTAGCTGATCGAGACGCCCTGGGCCATGGCTCGCCCGAATATCTCGGAGGCATTAAAAGTGTTGTGCCCGTGGTAATCGGGCGTGATTAGAATCCGGGTGGCTGCATAAATTCCACGCCCGAAGAAATTGCCGTTGCCCTCGCCCCTGGCATAGTAGCGCTCGTCCTCGTGCAGCACGGTGGGCAGGGCGAAAATGACTAAATAGTTGCCATCGGTCTTATCGAGCAAACCGCGCCAGTAGTATCTGCCATATCCCGGCAAGCCTTTCCCCAGCTTGGGATGAGCGTTCGACCCCTCCGCCAGCAGGGAGGTGATTCCCACAAAGATGAACGACGAATAGTCAAAACTGTTCTTGGTTGCGATCACGAACGCTTGCTTCGGAGTGGGAGGCGGGGGAATTGCTCCCGCGCTGACCGCACGGAAATTGGGCATCACGCCCAGGATGCGCTTGGGCTGCTGTTTTGACTCTGGAACCGATTGCGCCGCTTTCTCCGCCTTGGACTGGGCCGGGGGGCTGGCTTGCTCCGGTGGTACGGCTTGCCCGGCTTGCCCGGACTGCGGCGCCGTGTCCGGGGCCGAGGGCGATTGCGCTGTCTGCTGACCGATCGAGAGCAGCGAGAGCGTAAGTAAAACTCCGCAACAAGCGATCAATTGCGCGGATTTGATTGGCACTGACCCTCCTTCACGAAACTCGACCAGACCGAAAATCGCCACCAGACGTCCGCTCCGTCAATCGGCCGTCCTGGCGCTCCCTGTGTTAACGGCCGCCTATGCACCCGAATGACCGGTTGAAGCCTGGTCCGGACCCGACTTGTGAGACAACTTGCGATGAACATCCGGCCAGAATTCCTTCACCACAATGGTGATCGCGTCGAGGCCCACTTGGGTGGCGTAGACGCTGGCCGAATTGGTTAATGTTCGGTCGGAACCAATAAACATGTGGGGGTTCGTCGGGGTGCGGACGAAGGTGCTCTTGGGATGGTAGGAGTAGGTCGAGACCGCGGCTGCGGTGGCGGCGCCGAAAATCTCAGAGTAATTGAACTGCGTCTTTCCGGAATCGCTGCGGGTTACAAAAATCCGGCTGACCGAATATCCCACGCGCCGGGGAATCCCTCCCTGTCCCGACTGGTAGAAACGCGGGTCCTGGCGCAGGATGGAAGGAAAGGCTGCACCCACCATGAAATTTTCAACCGTGCTGTCGCCGGCTGTGGTGCCATAGCGCTTAGCGTAGCCAACCCAGCCTTGCCCGAAGGCGGGCTCACTGTTTTGGGCTTGGCTGATCCCGGCCAGGAGCCCCCACCAGGGATATTGCACATAATCGAACGTGCCCAGGGCCACGACCTTAAATTTGTCCTTAGCGCTGAGGGGAGGGAGCTTGCCGCTATTCTGCAGTGTCAGGAAATTTGGCAACGTATAGAACAGCCGGTCGCTCGACGTTCCCGCGACTTTCCCCGAGCCGCTCGTGCTCTGACCCTGCTTGTCCTTGTCCGACTGCGAGGGCTGAGCCGAAGGAGAGGGCTGACTCTGGGCTGGAGCTTGCGGCTGAGACTGCGCAGGGGCTTCGGGGCTCGAGCTCGGCGTCGTCTGCTGGGCTGCCGACAGCCCCGAAAAAAGTCCCACGACCACCAACCCGGCCACTGCTCTTAGCGCGAATTTGATCGACAATCATTCCCCCAGTGCCTGTCTGCAAGCGGTTGAAGTGTGTGTTTTTATTTTACCAATCCCGTTGGATGCGTCCTGCCGAATCCGCGCTTCTTTACGTAGCTTTACAAACTTTGGTGTGAATCCCGGGTCCTGGGAAGGGCACGACTGGAGTCGTGCCGTTAGCCCGGCTCCTTGAGGCCGGTCTGACGCAGTCAAACCCCGTCCCGGAGGGACGAATGATCGTAGCCCGCCAGTTCGCTGGCGGGACGGACGACCGACACAGAGACCCCGTACCGGAGGAATCTGTGTCGTCAACAGTCCGCGTCGTAGCCGATTGCTTCAGTAGCCGCGAAGCGGCGCAAGAATGCAGCCCACAGCTTGCCCTGAGCTTGTCGAAGGGGCGTAAGCCGTGGGTCAGAAGTGGGAAGAATATAAGCCCCGAAGGGGCGCAAGACGGGCTACGGCACCGATTCCGCAGGGACAAATGATCGTAGCCCGCCAGTTCACTGGCGGGAGAGACGACCAACACAGAGACCCCCGTGCCGGAGGCACGGCTGAAATTCGCGCGACGCATTTCAGGCGTCCCTCCGGGACGCCCTTCTCATCTCGACCGCAACCCGGCGTTGAAACGCCGGGCTATTGTCGGATGTCCCTCCGGGACATTTCGCTGGCGCACCAAGTCGCTCCCGCACCAAGTCGCCGAGAACGCGCCATCGGAACGACATCAGCGGCTGTTCATGGGCCCTCCCAGCGGTACGGTTGAATCGGGCCGGCCTCAGAAGTGCAGCCCCACCTGCATGGTCAAAGACCGCGGCGAAACATAGTGCGTGCCGCTGAACGTCGAAAGAAAGTTGTACAGCGCGTACTTGTTGGTGAAGTTGATGGCGGTAAGCTGCAGGCTCACTTTGTACTTGTCCCCATGAAACAGGTTGTCGTGCCCCACGCTCATGTCGAAGAGACTCCGGGGCGCAACACGCTGCGGGTTGTGGTCGTCATTTTCCTTACCGGGCGCCGGCACCTGCAGCAGCGTAGACCCGAATTGCGACGCCAGGCATTGGCCGAAAGCAGTGCCCGGTGTCAGCGTAGGAAGAGCCACAGTAGGGGTTGCGTGCACGCCGCTGCATGTGAACCCAGCCTGAAACTCCTGATCTGCGGTCAACGGCAGTCCGCTGATGGTGTTAATCAGATTTATGCCTGGCTGTGGGCCCTGTGCTGTAGTTATTGTGGTCGACGCGCCAGCGCATGTTGCTGTTAACGGGTTAAAGCACGGCGTCGCGCCGGCTACGAGCCCGCTGTCATAACGCCAATTGAAGCCCACCCACGGACCGCGCTTCCACGGCTGGTATTCCAGGTGAGTCGTTTCGTTGAAAAGCTCGTCATGATCGATGCGAAACGCGCCCGTAGCTGGACCAATGATGGGCAGCCCGGCGACCTGGGGCAGGAAGAATCGCGCCGCCACGCTCGACATCGTTACAAGCCCCGAGAATCCGTGGTAATTCGGCACGCTCACCCGAATCGCATAGCCGGGGATATTGGATTTGGTCCACTCGATCGGGAAGTAGATGGGCGTGGCACCGACATCGCCGAAGTCGTAGCCGTTGTGAGTGTATTTCCAAATGTAATCCCCGCTGACCACCAGATACCGGCCAAATGCCTGCTGCAGGCCGGCATGGAATTCGTTGCGGTAGCCGGGACGAATCGGGCCCGAGTTGCAAGGGACGCCCGGCGGCGGCACCAGCGTGGCCAGGAAGGGAATACTGCAGCCCGTGCTCGCGATGATCAGATTCTCGTTAAAAGGACTCTCCAGCGTGCGCGCATACGAAACGCGCAGTACCGTGTTCGTCGACTTGATGTTGTAGGCGACGCCGAGGCGAGGTTCGGCTTGCTTATCGCGGGCGAGTGCGTTGTAGAAATCGCCGCGCAGACCCACACTGAACGACCAGTTCCCCTTGGTGATCGCGTCCTGCAGGTAGAGCGCCAGTTCCTTCACGTCCGTGTGGCCGATAAATGAAAACAAAGTGCCACCGTTACGGGTCAGGTCGTGAGGAAAAAGTGTGGTGTTGAAACCTGCATTGGCAGAACCCCCGGGATCCAGAGCGCCGCCGCACTGACTCTCGCTGGTCACGGCAGGGTTGGTGTTCGGGCTTCCATTGGCATTGAAGCAGATTGGGTTCAACGTCGGATCCACGATGCCAATCTGGTCATTTTCGTCGAGAAACGTGTGCTCGTATACAGCTCCCAACTTAATATTGTGAATGCCCTTCACATACGACAGGGTCGAGCGCAGGCCGGCGTTGGTCAGCTTCCTGTTCTGTGCGACTGTCTCGCCTTGCAAATCTGGAGACAGATCATTGAAAAGGTTCGCGCTGGGATAGTAGTTGTATTGATCCCTTCGCACGAAGCCGCCAAAGGCAAACACTGTCGATGCACTGATCAGGTGCGTCCACATCGGCGCGATATTAAAAGTCTTGATTTGCGAAACCTGGTCGGTCCTGCCGAGCGGATTGCCCGCGGGGTCTGTGAGCACCCCTGCTCCGTTGACATTATGAAACTGCTGATCGAATGAGTTGGGATTCTGAAACCACGAACGGGTGTAGCCGAAATTCAGCAGAATCGAGTCCGCACTTGAGAGCTTGTAGTCGACGCGGTCGAAAAGGTTCTCCTCGTTTCCCCGGTCATTCATCACCACGAACTCTGGTGGGTCGAGGAAGCGGCCGCTGTTCAGGCCGTTCGCACTGATGAAGTTTCCCCAGTTCGCGCCGCCGTAGCCGAAGTTAAATCCAACGTTGGAAGTCCCAAAAGTACCGTACGAAGTCGTGAAGTCGCCATGAGGCGTGGTCATACCCTGGCCCGACCGCGTTGTCACGTTGATGATGAGACTCGTCTTGCCGCCATATTCGGCCGGGGGCGCGCCCTGAATCACCTCCAGCGACTGCACCGCATCCAAGGGCACCTGATTGGAGAAAACCTTGCTCTGCTGGTCGGTGATGGGCTGGCCATCAAGCGAAAAAGAGTTCTCCGCGTGGTCGCCCAGCCCGTGAAACAGACCGTTCGAATCAGCCGCAACTCCCGCCGTGGCTTGCGTGACCAGCGAACTGAGCGACGATGACTGGCTTTCGAGCGGCAGTCTGTCGAACAAGTTCTTGTCCACGTCAGTGTGAGAAATCGGATCGTTCTCAATCAAGTCTCCGCCGGCCTCGACCGTAACGGCCGTCACCGATCCCGAGACATGCAGCTTGATCGGAACGTCAATCGGCACGGAGGAACGAATCTCCACATCCTGCGCGTAAGCAGCGAATCCAGCAGCCTTTACCGTCAGGTGGTAGGGGTTCAACGGGACGTTTGGAAAACTGAACTTTCCGGAAACATCGGTAGTCGTGGAACTATCGTAGCGGCTAACCGGGTTGTCGATCTCAACTGTAGCGTTCGGGACTACGGCGCCGGTAGGATCCAAAACTGTTCCGCTGATCGACTGAGCGCCAGCTCCGACCGCTAGAAGAATTGCAATGGCAGCAATGGCGGCGACCCGCCAGGGATGAAGACTTGGCATAATGTCCTCCAGACATGTATAGGGAAATTTGCCGGCCGACAGGGGCCGGAACTGCAACTACTTACAGTTCCCTAGAGAGCAGGAGGACCACGAATGCCTAAGTCGGAGAAGTCAAACCAGGCCTTGGCGACGACGGCCTCTTCTCGCAGCAGGCGGACGGCAACAAAAACTGGCTTGGTATCAGAGGAATGCGCAGCCGGGCTGGCGCTGTGCGCCGCCACGCAAATCGAGCAGGAAGAGGCTTCGAGCTGGGTGAGGTGATTGTGGGTAGACTCCGCCGCCACCGTCAGCAACAACAGCGACAGTGCCAGCCACGCCGACCAGCGCACCCACAAACGCATGAATTCCCTGACTTCGATTCCCCAGGTTTGAAGTTAGACTCTTAAAAGCCTATAACGGTTATCCGTCCAAATGCAATTGGGAACAAGTTACGATAGGGTCCTGGCAAATTGGATGCCCCAGGAACGGAACGTTGTCATTGTCAAGACTGCGAGGGGATCATGGCAGAGCCAAGTTATGAAGAACTGAAAGCCAAGCTGGCCCAGCTGGAAAGTGAAGTCGCGACCAAGAAGCGCAGCGGCGACCTGATCTTCAAAGTCGGCGAAAAGGGCGGAGTCAGCGTCTACGGCCTCGGCCGTTTCCCCGTCACCCTGTACTATGAGCAATGGAACCGCCTGCTGGGCGCCGCCGAGGATATCAAGAAGTTCATGGAAGAGAATAAGTCCAAGCTCAAACTGAAAGAACAGGGTTGAGCCAGGACTGTCGAGCAAGCCTGTTGAGCCGTGGCTTCGATGCTCTTTCATGAAATGTTTTGTTATGACGCCGGGGCTGGCTCCGCCGGCTGCGAATCTCTGGCGCTCGCGGGTCAATGAGAGTACGATCTTAGTCCCCTGCATCCCACGGAGCCGCGAGTACGACAGGCACAGCATCCTGACTTTGTGGGCGGTACGATGACTGGTCTCGAGGCTTGTCGATGCGCGCTGGGACTCCCTCACCGAGCAACCAGGGCCGGCTCAGATCCCGGCTGAATATTCTCGCGTTCCTGCTCTGCTTCTCAGCCATATCCCTCTATCCCTCCAGCGCACGGGGACAATCGGGCTCCCAGCCTGACACGGCGCCGCCTGCCGCCCCCGCGAGTCAAACTTCGCCCACGGCTGCTTCGGAGGAGATCACTTCCCACGACGAAGCCACAACCTTCAAGGTGAACGTCAATCTCGTAGTAGTGCGGGTCGTGGTGCGGGATTCCCGGGGGAAGGCCATCGGGAATCTGCACAAGGAAGACTTTCAGCTGTTTGACAACCGCAAGCCCCAGGCGATCACGCAGTTCTCGATGGAGGAGCCCGGGATGGAGATCGCGGCCGAGCGCGCGGCCCGGGCCAAGACCGAAGAAGGCGTTCCGGCGGAAACAACTCCGCCGCCCGCCGTGCCGGAGCGCTACATCGCCTACCTTTTCGACGATGTTCATCTGGAGTTCGGCGACCTGGCGCAAGTGCGCAACGCCGCCGGCCGCCACATTGACTCCCTGCGGCCCACGGACCGGGCTGCGATCTTCTCCACTTCCGGGCAGACCGTGCTTGACTTCACCGATGACCGGGCGAAGTTGCACGCCGCGCTGCTTACCCTTCAGCCGCGCCCCATTTCCCGGCTCGGCACGGCCACCATGGAATGCTTCACACTCACCTACTACATGGCGGATCTGATCGAGAACAAGCGGGATCCGCAGGCCGTCGCTGTCGCGCTGCAGGACGCAATCTTTTGTGAGACTCAGGAGGGCATGCCGCTGGCTCTAGCCCAGCAGACCGCCCAACAACTGGTCGAGTCCACCGCGCTGGAACAGCTGAATGCGGGGAATCAGGAGAGCCATGTCTCCCTCACCGTCATCAACGATGTCATCCGTCGCATGGCGACCATGCCGGGGCAGCGGAGCGTGGTGCTGGTTTCCCCGGGATTCATCACTCCGCAACTCGAATTCGAATACAGCGATGCCATTGATCGCGCCGTGCGCGCACGAGTAGCCATCGGCGCCCTCGACGCCCGCGGGCTCTATGTACCTCCGGGTTTCGACGCCAGCGATCGCGGTCCATCCAACCCCCTGACGCAGGGACAGCGCAGTATGTACGCTACTAACGAGGCTTCCGCCGATGCCGACATCATGTCCATCCTCGCCGACGCCACCGGCGGCTCCTTCTTCCAGAACAGCAACGACTACGATGAAGGGTTCCGGCGCGTGGCCTCCGCGCCCGAATATTCCTATGTTCTCGGCTTTTCGCCGCAGAACCTCAAGCTGGACGGCAGTTTTCACAGTTTGAAGGTCAGCGTGAAGTCGCCGCCCAAATACGATGTCCAGGCCCGCCGCGGTTACTTCGCTCCCAAACACGCCGCCGATCCTGCCCAGCAAGCCAAACAGGAAATCGAAGACGCCCTCTTTTCGCAGGAAGAAGTGCGGAGTCTACCGGTGGATCTGCACACACAGTTCTTCAAGTCCACCGATGCCGACGCCAAGCTCACCGTGCTGGCGCACATCGATGTCCGCCGCCTGCACCTGCGCAAGGCCGACGGCCGGAATAGCGACGAGCTGACCGTGGTGTCGGCCATCTTCAACGGCAACGGCAGCCTGGTGCAGGGCATTCAGAAGACCGTGACCATGCATTTGAAGGATGAAACTCTGGCCACGAAGTTAGGTTCGGGCATTACCCTGAAGACCAGTTTCGATGTCAAGCCGGGAAGTTATCTGGTGCGGCTGGTGGTGCGCGATGCGGAGGCCCAGCTGGTCTCCGCGGAAAATGATGCAGTCCGGATTCCGTGAGCAGTGAGGAGGCAGTATGAAATTCCCTCGGCAAATTCTTTTCCCAATCGTCCTGGCCGTGGCAGCGCCGCTTATCGCGCAACAACCCGCCCCGGTCTCCACCGGAGAGACTCCCCTGATCAAAGCGCAGACGCGGCTGGTTCTGGTCGACACCGTCGTGACCGACAAGAAAGGCAACTACATTCGCGACCTTGAGGCCAAGGATTTCAAGGTCTGGGAAGACAACAAGGAACAGCCCATCTCCAGTTTCTCGTTCGAGGATGAGACCACGGCCCCGGCCGGCTCGCAACGCCGCTACCTGGTGTTGTTCTTCGACAACTCCACCATGGACACGGGCGATCAGGCGCGAGCGCGCCAGGCGGCCGCGAAGTTCATTGACGCCAACTCCGGCCCCAACCACCTGATGGCGATCGTCGACTTCGGCGGCTCCGTACAGATTGCCCAGAACTTCACGGCCGATGCCGACCGGTTGAAGCAGGTCGTGACTGGCCTGAAAACTTCCGCGGTCGCTCCCAATGCACCGGTGGAAGTAGCGTCGCTGACGACGCCTCCCGTGGGCTCGACGCTCGGTGTTCCCAGCCTGGGCGCAGAGGCTGACTTCGGCATCCAGACCGTGCTGCTGGCCTTGCGCAACCTGGCCAAGAATCTGTCCGGCGTGCCGGGCCGCAAGTCGCTGATCATGTTAACCGCGGGTTTCCCTTTGACCTCGGAACACATGGCAGAGCTGACGGCGGTGATCGACGCCTGTAACAAAGCGAACGTCGCGATTTATCCCATCGATGTGCGTGGTCTGGTGGCGACCGCGCCCGGCGGCGCCAGGCTGCAGCGTCCGTCGCACACTCGAACCGCGCGTTTGATCCCTGCGACCCTGAGCAGCCGTAGCGCTCCCGGCTCAACCCATCCTCACCTCTCCTACGTGTACTTCCCGGTTGCCGCCCTGCCCGGACAACACGGTGGCGGCGGCGGCGGAGGAGGAGGAGGTGGTGGCGGCCATGGCGGCGGCGGCGGAGGAGGAGGTGGTGGCGGCACCGGCGGCGGAGGTGGTGGCGGCGGTCACGGAGGTGGTGGCACCGGAGGCGGTGGCACGGGTGGTGGCGGCACCGGCGGAGGTGGAGGCAAGGGAGGCGGCGGCGGCACCGGCGGTGGCGGCACGGGCGGACACGGCGGTGTTGGTGCGGGCGGCGGTGGTTACGCGCCCGGAGTGGTGAATCCCTACACCCAGCCGCGGCAGATCGTCCCGCCGTTTCCTGACAGTGCCTCGAGCAACCAGCAGGTCCTGTTTGCGCTGGCCGATGGCACCGGCGGTTTCATGATCTACAACACCAACGACCTGCTGGGCGGCCTGGAGAAGATCGCCAAAGATCAATCGCAGTACTACAGCCTCGGCTACAAGCCGGCGGATTCGCCCGAGGGGAGCTGCCACACCATCAAGGTAAAGGTGGATCGGGGGGGCACGCAGGTTCGCGCCCGCAGCGGATACTGCAACGTGCGGCCGCGCGATCTGCTGGCTGGAAATTCGATCGAGAAGGATCTCGAGAGTCGCGCCGGCAGCGAGATGGCGGGCAGCGTTCCCGTGTCGGCCGAGGTGCCGTTCTTCTACACCTCGCCCAATACCGCCCGTGTCGATCTCGCCATGGACATCCCTTCCACGGCGGTGAAGTTCGAAAAGGAAAAGGGGAAACAGCACGCGGCCGTCAACATCCTCGGCATCGCCTATGGCGCCAATAACTCGATTGCGGCGCGCTTCAGCGATACCGTGAACTTCGACTTCGACGGCAAGAAGGAAGTGGAGAATTTCCAGAAACAACCCTACCACTATGAAAACCAGTTCGATCTGTCATCCGGGCAATACAGCCTGAGGGTGGTGTTCAGTTCGGGCAACGAAAGCTTCGGCAAAGCCGTGATCCCGCTGACCGTCGATCCCTATGACGGCAAGCAATTCAGCCTGAGCGCGGTCGCCATGAGCAACGAAATTCACCCGGCCGCCGACATGTCTACCGGCCTGGACGCGGCCCTGCTCGAGGACCGCAAGCCGCTTATCGTGCGCGGGATGCAGATTGTCCCCTCAGCCTCCGATCACTTCAAGAAGACGGACAACATCATCGTCTATCTCGAACTCTACGCTCCGATCCTGCTCAGTCCGAATCCTCCTACGATCGGAGTCGAGATGCGCGTGATCGATCGCAAGACCGGCCAGCAAAAAGTGGATACCGGAGCCAAGGACCTGACGGCCGCGACCCAGGCGGGAAATCCTGTGATTCCCCTGGGTCTGAGGGTGCCCATGGACTCGATCACTCCCGGCTCCTATCAAATCGAGCTGAGAGGATTCGACTCGAAGGGGGCGATGACTGCGTTTCACACGGCTGACTTCGAAGTCGAATAGAAAAGCTCGCGTATTTTTCTGGTTCCGTTTTCTAACGGGACCATCCAATTCGTGTAGGGCGCGCCGAGGGGCGTCATGCTGTTCAGCATCGAGCATAGAGCATGACGTGCGAAGGCGCGCTTCGCCCTGGTGTCGCTAAACACTCCCTAACAGGCTGCTGAAAACTCGCTCCGGTGCTTTGATTTTGGGTGGCGCAGCGCTTCAGCGCTGCGATAACTGGCTTATTTTCAGGACCGGCTTTAGCCGTCGAGGTCGGACTACCGGGCAGGAATTGCTTTTTCAGCAGCCTGCTAAACAAACATCCCGCGCAGAAGACGAAATATGCCTGACAGAAAGTCAACAGCCCCTAGCGCCCGCGCTGAGGCCTTCGCCAATCATCTCGGCCTGCGCTTGCCCATCCTGCTGGCGCCGATGGCAAGCGCTTGTCCTCCGTCGCTTTCGATCGCCGTCGTAGAGGCCGGCAGTCTTGGCGCGTGCGGGGCTCTCCTGATGCAGCCGGCAGAGATCGAAGCCTGGGCTGCCGAGTTTCGCCGGGGCAGTCCGGGAGGGTTTCAGATCAATCTCTGGATTCCCGATCCGCCAGCAGTACGCGATCCTGAGCTCGAACGGCGGCAGCGTGAGTTCCTTGCCGCGTGGGGTCCGCCCGTGCCTACCGAAGCCGGCGACGCGACACCCCCCGATTTTGCGGCTCAATGCCAGGCCATGCTAGCGGCGGCTCCCAAAGCGATCTCATCGATCATGGGGCTCTACCCGGCAGCGTTCGTGGCGCAGATGAAGGAGCGCGGGATTCTCTGGTTCGCTACGGCTACGACGGTGGCTGAGGCCAAAGCCGCGGAACAGGCCGGCGCCGACGCCATCGTGGCACAGGGCATGGAAGCGGGCGGACATCGCGGGACTTTTCATGCAGAGGACGCCGAGCGCCAAATGGTGGGCCTGATGTCGCTGGTGCCGCAGGTCGTGGACGCGGTCCACGTTCCCGTCATCGCTGCCGGCGGCATCGCCGATGCGCGGGGAGTTGCGGCCGCGCTGATTCTCGGTGCCAGCGCGGTCGCCATCGGCACCGGCCTTCTGCGCGCGCCCGAAGCGAAGATCCATCCGGCCTATGCCGAGCGGCTGGCCCGCAGCGAAGCCCACGAAACCATGATCACCCGCGCCTTCAGCGGGCGGCCGGGCCGCAGCGTAGCGACGGCCTATGTGCAAGCGGCAGCCGCTGCGGATGCTCCGCCAGCGCCGTATCCCGTCCAGCGCGGCCTGACGCGCGCCATGCGAGACGCAGCCCAAAAGGCTGGCGACGCCGATCGCATGCAACTGTGGGCCGGACAGTCGGCCAGGCTCGCCCGCAACGATCCGGCAGCCGCGATCATTCAACACCTGTGGCACGACGCGTGCCGGCTGTTGCCCTAGTTACTCGGGTGACGCAGAATCACCGCGCATCCTCCAGTTTCACGCTATAATCCAAATGACCGTGCCCAAGTATTCCATCGTCGTCCCCTTGCACAACGAGCAGGAGAACGTCACCGACCTCTACGATCGCCTGAAGGTGGTCATGGAAGCGCACGGCGAGAGTTTCGAAATCGTTCTCGTGGACGACGGATCGAACGACCATACCTTTCCCATGCTGCGCGAAATCGCAGCCGTCGACAGCCGCGTCACGGTAGTGAAGCTGCGCCGCAACTTCGGCCAGACCGCAGGCCTCGCCGCCGGCTTCGACCACGCGCGCGGGGAATACATCATCGCCATGGATGGCGATCTGCAGCACGATCCCGGCGACATTCCGCTGTTTCTGGAAAAAATTGCCGCCGGTTACGACATCGTCAGTGGATGGCGCAAGAATCGCGTGGACAATTTCTGGATGCGCCGCATTCCTTCCCGCGTCGCCAACTGGATGATGGCCAAAATCAGCGGCGTCGATATCCACGATTTCGGCACCACGTTCAAGTCCTACCGCCGCGACATTCTGGAACAGGTTCCGCTCTACGGCGAACTGCACCGCTTCATCCCGGCGCTGGCTTCATGGCATGGTGCGACTATTTGCGAAGTGCCCATCCGCAACGTGAACCGCGAGCGCGGAACCTCGCACTACGGCATCACCCGCACCTTCCGTGTGTTCTTCGATCTGCTGACCATTCGCTTCCTGCTGCGCTATCTGTCGCGCCCGCTGCATTTCTTCGGCGGCTTCGGGATGCTGAGCATCATGGCCGGAACCGGCGTCGTGCTCTGGCTCGGGGTAGAAAAATTCCTGCGCCACGTGCCCGTGATGGCGACGCACGGCCCGCTGATGATGGCTTCTCTCGGACTGCTGCTCGGCGGATTGAACCTGCTAGCCATCGGCCTGCTGGGAGAAATGCAAGTCCGTCACTACCACGAACCCAGCCGTCGCGCCCCCTACTCCGTAGACCGCGTCCTGCGCTCGCAAAACGAAGAGCACAGCGTCTCAGAATAATTTCCGATTTCCGATTTGCAATTGCCGATTGAAATCTAACGATCCGTGTAGGGACAGCCGCCTCGGCTGTCCAGCAAGCGCAGCGAGCGTAGCTGGTTACTTCATTCGGTCGTTCGTGACATGTAGCCCGGACGCCCTCGTCCGGGGTCGCGCGCAAAAAGCGCGCGATGAAACATCATGTCAACTCATCACTCCCACCGCGCCGCCGGCCGCCCGTTCTTCAGCCACACGATGAAATCCGTCGTCGGAGGCACACCACCCAGTTCCCGCAGCCGGGTCGCGTTCTGCCCGCGATGCCAGTGGCTGTGCATGGCTGCCTGCGTCAGCGCATGCCGCACGCTCACACGAAGCGGCGGCTGGAACCACGGAATCTCGACCGTCTCTTCCATGCGGGCTTCCTCCGCCGCGCGCACCATGGCAATCATTTCCGCGTGGCCCTGCTGCGCGTACTTCTTCAAATCCGCCATGCTGGCGAAGTCTTCAATCTTCTTGAAGCCAAACTGCGACGTGCGCGGTCCGGTCATCCACACATAGGCATATTGCACCTGATGAATGTGCAGCAGCCGCTCGCGGATGGCCTTGTCCTCCAGCGCCGCCGGATGCGCCTCAAATGCCCGCCAATGCTCCGCATCGGCCCACTCCTGATGCGCGTAAAGCTCGTCGAGATAAGTCATAGCAACTCTCAGTAACGCAGTGTCCAATAGTCTACTAGCTACCCACCTTGATGTACTCCTCTGTGCAACCCTGTGCCCCCTGTGGTTAAGGCTTTTTCCAACCACAGTGAACACAGAGGGGCACAGGGTAAAGAAGGAGGCAGGGCCGAACGGGCGTATAATTTACCGTTTGCCTTACGGGAGTTCCCCCATGGCACAGACCACCCAACACGAATTGCAGCTTGCCCACCGCATGTCGCGCCTGGGCACCGAGACTGCCTTTGAAGTTCTGAACAAAGCCCGCGCGCTGGAGCGCCAGGGCAAAAGCATCATCCATCTGGAAATCGGCGAGCCCGATTTCGACACGCCGTCGAACGTGGTCGAGGCCGGCGTCGACGCCCTGCGCAAAGGCTGGACCCACTACGGCCCCTCCGCCGGATTGCCCGAGCTGCGACAAACCATCGCTGACTACGTTAGCCGCACTCGCGGTGTGAAGGTTACCAGCGACGAAGTGGTTGTCGTCCCCGGCGGCAAGCCGATTATTTTCTTTTCGATCCTCTCGCTCATTGATGAGGGAGATGAAGTCATCTATCCCAATCCCGGCTTCCCCATCTACGAGTCGATGATCGACTACGTCGGCGGCCGGGCTGTCCCCATCCAGCTTCGCGAGGAGCGTGACTTCGCGCTCGACGTCGACGAACTGGCGTCGCTCATCAGCGACCGCACCAGGCTCGTCATCATCAATTCGCCTCAAAATCCCACGGGCGGCGTCCTCGAACGCCGCGACATCGAGCAGATCGCCCACGCCATCGGCGATCGCAACGTCATGGTGCTGTCGGACGAAATCTACAGCCGCCTGCTCTTCGACGGCGGCCAGCACTTCTCCATCATGTCCGTGCCCGGCATGCAGGAGCGCACTATCCTGCTCGACGGTTTCTCGAAAACCTACGCCATGACCGGATGGCGCATGGGTTACGGCGTCACGCGCGCCGACCTCGCCACGCACATGACCCGCCTGATGACCAACTCCAATTCCTGCACCGCCAGCTTCACCCAGGTCGCCGGGGTCGAGGCCATCAAGGGAGATCAAAGCTCGGTCGACCGCATGCGCGACGAATTCCAGCGCCGCCGCGACGTGTTCGTGGCCGGACTGAACAAGATCAAAGGTTTCTCCTGCCGCATGCCCAAAGGCGCGTTCTACGTTTTCCCCAACATCACGAAGACAGGATGGAAGTCAAAGCCGCTGGCCGACGCTCTGCTCGAGCAGGCCGGCGTGGCCGCTCTGTCAGGAACGTCATTCGGCAAGTTCGGCGAAGGCTACCTGCGCTTCAGCGTCGCCAATTCGCTGGAGAATCTGCAGCAGGCCCTCGACCGCATCGACCAGTGGACGAAGAAGAACCTCTAGACATGTAGGGACGGACGCATTCGTCCGTCCGGGGGGCGAAAGCCCGCGTTGAAATCAGGAAGTGAAGGCCGTCTCATGTTTTCTCCGCTGAAATTGCAGTACGGGCCCTTATTCCTCGTGCTTGTTCTTCTTTCTCCGGCGGCTGCGAGCGCCCAAACAAAGTCGCAAGAGATCTTTCCCGGCAAGTCGTGGACCCCCGCCTCCGCTGGGGTCGAAGCTGACTGGTCGAAAGACAAACTCGCCGCCGCCCGCGCCTACGCCGATTCGATTCAGTGTTCCGCCGCGATGATTGTCCAGGGCGGGGAAGTAGTCGACGCCTGGGGAGACATCGACAAGAAAATTGACGCCTACTCGGTTCGCAAGAGCCTTATCAGCTCGCTCTACGGAATTTACTCTGGCGAAGGTGTCATCGACATCAACCAGACCCTCGAACAGATCGGCATCGACGATACTCCCGATCCGCTTACCAAGGCGGAGAAGCAGGCGCGCGTGGTCGACCTGCTGCGGGCTCGCTCCGGCGTTTATCACCCGGTGGATTTTGAAACCGAAATCATGAAGAAGAACCGCCCAGCCCGGGGCAGCCATCCGCCGGGAACATACTTTTACTACAACAACTGGGACTACAACGTTGTGGGCACCATCTTCGAGAAGGAAACGGGAAAAAAAATCGGCGACGCCTTCTACGAGCGGATTGCCAAACCCCTCGGCATGGAAGATTTTCAGCCGGGCGACGTTTTTTACTTCGGAGGCCCCCTCTCGATCCATCGCGCTTATCACTTCGAAATCACTGCCCGCGACATGGCTCGCTTCGGCCTGCTGTACCTCCGGCATGGCCGCTGGAACGGCAAACAGATCGTGCCCGAAGCCTGGGTGGAAAAGAGCACGCATACCTCCGAAATGGTGACGGTCAATGGCATGGGCGAAGTTGGAGGCTATGAATATCTTTGGTGGGTGGAATATGGTGGCGTGCATTTTCCCGAAGCCACTCTGCCCGGCATGTTCTCTGCCCGCGGTGCCAATGGACACTATATCCTCGTCATTCCAACTCTCGACCTGGTGATCGTCACCCGCACCGATACCGATCCACCGGCTCGGGACGCCAAAACGCTTACGGAATGGGCCGACAAAGGTGTGCTCACCAAAGCCCAATTCGGTCATCTGGTGAAATTGATTCTCGACGCGCGCAGCGGCCACTGAATGCGCTCGCAGCTATGGACTCACAGACATGCCGAAGCGACAAAGCGCGCACAGTGGGCGAAGGAAAGTTTGTAAGTGACGCCGGTTCGTGTAGGGACGGACGCATTCGTCCGTCACCCGGTTCATGTAGGGACAGCCGCCCTCGGCTGTCCGGCGAGCGCAGCTCGCTGAGAGTTGAAACGCAGCCTCGATTCCAACCCCTACCCCCGCCTAGCGCTGCAAGAAGCAGACGCGATTCGTCCACTCCCAGGATGCCGCTTCGCTGATCAGGCTGCTCAAGGCCCGCACCAACGCCCCAACGTTGGACGGTGCTATGGTTTTTTCATCCACGAAAATTACACCCCCGTGATCTTGTCCTTGCTCAGTCCAGATTTTCAGCAGGGGAGGAATGGTTCGGCGATCATAGGTAACCAGAGTCAAATTCTGCCGGGCGGCGTGTTTGAGGCAAGCCGCGTCATCCTGCCCAAGGTACGCGCCTCCTTCCCATTCGGCCAGGCAATGAATCGCCATGCCGGAATGCCGTTTGCGAACACCCGCGGCGACGGCGGGTGAGATGTGTTCGTCGAGAAGGAGCTGGAGCATTTCAGCGCTTTCGGATCTTCCGCGCCACGAATACCTTCGCCTGCGGCAACATGCGCCGCACCGCGCTGAAGTCGGCCGCGGCATTTTCCGACAGAGCGGCTTCGATTTCGTCCGGAAACGCCGCCGCGTAGTTTGCCGCCGCGCCGACTTTGGCCTCCGGCCACCGCAGGTGTTTGGCAACGGCCCGGAGATTGTCCTTGTAGCTGCGCAATAAGAGGATGATCTCCCACACCGCGAGGGAGCTGCCCTGGATGCAGGCCTGCCGTCCCACGGATGAATCGCGAAAGTCGATAAAGGCAAATTCCGACCGCCGCAGTCCCTCCTCGACCAGCCGCGCACTGGCGTCGCTGGCGGTCCAGCCGTGCCGGCGCGCCATGCGCTGCAGACGCTGTCCGCTGTTGGAAGGCAGACGCATACTGACGACAACGGAACGAGTTGTATTCATGAGGCTGCTCTGTGTACAACGTAACTAGTGTAAGTATTGTAGCATGCGAGGCTAGAGCCCCCTGGTCACGTCAGATCGAGTATGCTGTACACCCACAGCGGCAGGGATTGGACCAGGCGCCCGCAACTCGCTGCCCAAAGATTTGCTATGAGAACGAAAGGTCCGAAGCCGAGTCGCCCTCACGCCCCCGGCTACGGTTTTCCCAAAGCCAAGAAAGGCTTGCTGCCGTGGTCTTGGGCCGAGCAGCGCCTGAAGAAGTCGCACAACTACTGGATCACCACGATCACCCCCACGACCGTCACTGCCGACGGCACGGAACCAGCCAAGCCTCACACCATGGTCGTCTGGGGCCTGTGGCTGGACGGACGCCTGCTATTCTCCACCGGCAGCAAGTCCCGCAAGGCCCGGAACCTCGCCGTCAATCCCCACTGCGTCGTCTGCACCGAGCGTGCGCACGAAGCGGTCATCGTCGAGGGCGTCGTCGAGATCGCCGACGTCGCCGCGCGCCGCAAACTCATCCCTGCCTACGAAAAGAAATACAAGTGGGATCTTTCCACCATGAAGGATGACTTGCTCTCCATGAAAGAACCGGTCTATGCTTTGCGCCCGCTCGTGGTGTTCGGCCTGTGGGAGAAGTACTTCCAGAGCAAATCCACGCGCTGGACATTCGACTAGGTCCATGTGGCGCGGGCGCTCCCGCCCGCGAACGCTGACCACAAGCAGCGAAGCCGACCCCTCTGCGAGATGGTTTCGAGACCTATCACCGATTTGGTGGCGAGCTTCTCGCGGGCAAGAGTGCCCGCGCCACACTTCAGAACACGCCCGGCAATAGCGCGGCAACCTGCAGGCCTGCAAAATGTTTTGTTATGTGCCCTTGTGTCACCCCATCGAGTGATTTCAATCACAGCCTACCCTGAGATCCTCGCGTAGCTTCGTCTCAGTGGATTTTGTGGGCGCTTGTGTCCTGGCGCAAAGGGGAAGCCATGGCCCTAATCGATTCTGCCACCGGGAAAGTTGTTCGCGAATACACCATTGCAGGCCTTGAAGACGCCGCCAACCTGATGCGTGGCTATGACCTGGTGGCCCTCTGCGCCGCCGGTTCCGGGCACGCAGGCGGAACCTTGTCAATCATGGACATCGCCGCCGCACTCTACCTGCGCATCGCCAACCATGATCCCAAAAACCCAGACTGGCCCGACCGCGACCGCATCATCTGGTCGACAGGCCACAAGGCCCCGAGCCTGTATCTAGGCCTGGCATTCGCCGGCTTCTGCCCCATCGACGACATTGTTACGCTGCGCAAGCTGAGCTCTCCCTATCAGGGACATCCCCACTGGCTGAAGCTGCCCGGTGTCGAAGCATCTACGGGCTCTCTCGGCCAGGGTCTGAGCATCGCCGTCGGCCTCGCGCTGGCCGCCAAACTCGACAGCAAGACGCACAAGATCTTCTGCATTATGGGCGACGGCGAACAGCAGGAGGGCCAGGTCTGGGAAGCTGCCATGGAGGCTGGTCACTACCACCTCGACAACGTGATCGGCATCATCGACTGCAATCGCCTGCAGATCGATGGCTGGGTCAAAGACGTCATGACGGTCGAGCCCCTGGCCGCCAAGTATGGCGCCTTCGGCTGGGACGTGCTGCGCATCAACGGCCACGATATGAATCAGGTTGTCGACGCGCTCGAGCAGGCCAGGGCCGTGAAGGGGCGTCCGGTCGTGATTCTGGCCGACACCGTGAAGGGCAAGGGCGTCAGCTTCATCGAAAATCAGGCAGGCTGGCACGGCAAGACGCCGAACTACGAAGAGCTGACCAAGGCGCTGGAAGAGCTCGGCCTGACGGCCCACATTCCGGTGCAGAAGCTGTTGGACAAAGCGAAGCACTATCAGACCGAAGTCGACCGCAAGCTCGAAGCTAAGATGCCGAAGTTCTCCCGCAACTACTGGTGGAATGCCGGCGACACGATGAAAGTCAAGATGGAGCCCACGCGCAAAGGCTTCGGCAAAGCGCTGTCCGATCGCGGCGACGACGAGCGCGTGGTCTGCCTGGGCCTCGACATCTCCGGATCGATTACCATCAGCGATTTCTATGCCGGCCATCCCGAGCGCAAGCCGCGCTGGATCAGCCTGGGCATCGCCGAGCAGTCGGCCACGTCGGCGGCCGCGGGCCTCGCCCGGGAAGGGAAGCTGCCGGTGCTGGGCACCTACGCCACCTTCGCCGCGGCTCGCAATCTCGACCAGATTCGCACCTCAGTGTGCTATGGCAACTTCAACGTCATGATCGCTGGCGCGCACGGCGGAGTCTCCGTCGGCCCCGACGGCGCCACCCATCAGGCCCTCGAAGACCTGTTCGCCATGGAGGGCCTGCCCAATATGTCGGTGGTCGTGCCCTGCGACATCGTGGAGACGTACAAGGCGACCAGCTATCTGCTGCTGCAACACAGAGGCCCGAAGTACATCCGCTTCGCCCGCGAAGCCACGCCCATTGTCACCGACGACAAAACGCCATTCGTCTTCGGCAAGGCCAATGTGATCCGCCTGCGCCGCGAAGGGCCAGACTTTCTGCAAGCGTTCGAAACGGTGCTGGCCGAGTCCTACAAGAACGAGCATGAAGACCTGAGCATCATCGCCTGCGGGCCCATGGTTCCCGAGGCCATGCGCGCGGCCTACATTCTCAAGCAGGATTTTGGGTACCAGACCCGCGTCCTCAACCTGCATACGCTGAAGCCGATCGACGCCGCAGCCATCATCCGTGCGGGGCGCGAGACCGGCGCCATCGTCACCGCCGAAGAACACCAGATCGGCGCGCTGGCCTGGCGCGTCAGCGCTGTCCTGACCGAAAGTGCCGAACTCTACGGCCTGCCCGTGATCACGGGAGCGATCGGCGTGAAAGACCGCTTCGGAGACTCCGGCGCGTCCTGGGAGCTGATCAAGGAATTCGAAGTCAGCGCGGAACACATCGCCCACAAAGCCGTCGAGCTGATGACGATCAAGAAGAGATCGGCGGTGCGTAAAGAAGAGCCGTCATTCGCGGGCGCGCGCTAGCTTTGTGTGGCGCGGGCACTCCTGCCCGCGAACTGCCGGGAGCCAGGGAATAGCCAGCTAACACCCGGACACCCGCGCAGACAGAGGGGTTTCCGCTGGTGGCGAGAGACGCGGGCAGGAGTGCCCGCGCCACACCCCCATTACTGCCACACGACCCGTTACTTTCGTTACCCACGCCGCACCCATCCTGTTACGCTTTCGATCGTTTCATCCACCTATAATTTTCATCAAGCCCACAGATCAGCGTAAGCGGAGCGAACATCGTCCGCCCGTGTGTCAGAACCGTGGTCCCACCGGAATGAACAAGTATTTCTACAAAACGGCCGCAGCGTCAGCCTGGATCTACAATCCCTGGCTTGACCTTATCGTCGGCTGTGGAGCGTGGTCAGCGCCGCTGCTGCTGGTTTCGTATTTTGCCGTGGCTTCCAGCGCCCGGACCTGGTCGATCGTCTTTTACATCCTCGCCTTCTTCTTCAACTATCCGCACTACATGGCGACGATCTACCGCGCCTACCATCGCGCCGAAGACTTCCACAAATACCGCGTCTTCACCGTGCACATCACGGCGCTGATGCTGCTGACGCTGGTGCTGTCGCATACCTGGCTGCGCATTCTTCCGTGGATTTTCACCATCTACCTGACCTGGAGCCCGTGGCACTATAGCGGCCAGAATTACGGCATCTTCATGATGTTCGCGCGCCGCGCGGGTGCCGATCCCGATAAAGCCACACGCCGGGCTTTATATGGCGCCTTCATCGTCTCGTATCTGATTCTGTTTCTCGGTTTCCACACCGGGCCGTCGAGCGACCCGCTGTTTCTGTCGCTCGGGATTCCAGCCCTGGTCAGCCGCTGGGAGCAGATCATCCTGGCGATCGCCTTCGTCGGCCTGTCGGCGTACGGTCTCTCGCGGCTGGCGCGCGAAACCGGATGGCGCAAGCTCACTCCGTCGCTCACGCTGTTTTCTTCGCAGTTCCTGTGGTTTCTGCTGCCCACCGCGATTGCGTTGCTCCGAGGCCTGGAGATTCCCCAGAACCGCTACAGCACGGGCGTGCTCGCGGTGATGCATTCGGCGCAGTATCTCTGGATCACCAGCTACTACGCCCGCCGCGAGGCCTTGGCCTCAGGCGTGTCCGAAAAAGCTCCGCGCAGTTGGCGTCCGCTGGCCTATTTCGGCGTGCTGGTCCTCGGCGGCATCGCGTTGTTCGTCCCCGGGCCGTGGCTGGCCAGCCGCGCCTTCCATCATGACTTCACCGCCAGCTTCCTGATCTTCACCGCGCTGGTGAATATTCACCACTTCATTCTCGACGGCGCCATCTGGAAGCTGCGCGACGGCCGCATCGCGTCTCTGCTGCTCAATTCACGCGAAAGCTTTGCGGACGCGGCGTCGCAGGCTGGCGGCCGCATCGCCGCCGCGGCGCGCTGGCTGGTTGGCGGCACCACCGCTGCCCGGGCGCTGCGCATGAGCGCGGCCGCGTTGTTGCTGGTATGGGGCACGGTCGACCAGGCACGCTACTATCTCGCTCTGCACTCCGACGACCTCCGCGACCTGCAGCGCGCGGCCGCGCTCGACGCCACCGACAGCGCTCTCGAGACCAAGATCGGCCGCAAGGCTCTGGACGTGGGCGACGCGAAACAAGCGGAAGCCGCGTGGCGGCGGGCCATGGCGGTCAATCCCGCCGACCCGGCGCCGCGCCAGGAATTGTTGCGCCTGCTCATCGACGAGAAGCGGCTCGACGAGGCGCTTACCCTCACCGACGCTTCTTTGAAGTACACACCCGGCGACGCGAATCTGCTGTTTGATCGCGGCCTGCTCGCCCAGCAACTCGGCCAGGCGGATGCGGCGCGCTCGGCCTGGCAGCAGGCTTTGGCCGTCGATCCCAGCCACTCGCTGGCCCGCCTGTATCTGGCCAACGAACTCGATCGCGAAGGCCAGGCGCGCGAAGCCGCCGCCGACTACGAAATGTTTCTGCAAGGGCTGGCTCACCAGTCCAGGCAAGCCCGGCCGGAGCCGGAAAAAGTCATCGCCATCGCGTTGCGCATGGCCGACTGCCAGGCTCGTTCGGCGCAGACCGAGCGTGCCCTGAAGTCCTATCTCCTGGCCGAGACTCTGGCGGCGCAGACCACATTGCCCAAGCTCGAGAGCATTGCCGACGTGAACGAAGCCTCGCTCCAGGCCCAGAGCGGCAAGCTGGACGACGCCTTGCAGCTCTACCAGCACGCCCTGCAACTCGACAACGCGGACGGCGACGCGAGCGCCGGCGCCCAGGATTGGCTCGCCTATGGCCGCTTTCTGGATGACGCCGGATTTCCCCCGCGCCTCGCCTATGCCTGCGTGCTGAAATCGGAAAGCCTGAGTTCTGCAACGTCGCAGCCGCGGCCCGATGCGGCGGCGCAGGACGCGACCCGCCAGCAACTGGAGAAGAAACTGGAAAAACAGCTGGGCGTCGAAGCCGCACAGCTGCGCCGCGATCTCACGTTCGCCGCCGGAGAAGCCTTGGCATTGCGGCGATGAACCGTAGCGCCGCCGTCCCGGCGGCTGTCGCGGGGGCGTCCCGCCCGCGCAGGCGAGGGCCAGAGGCCCTCGCGACAGCCGGCAGGATGCCGGCGCTACCCAGACCCGGAAAGCATCCGCCCCTCGGAACCCGGCATCCCACGAGCTAATTGACACTGTCGCAGCCGTGCTGAACAATCTGAGTATTCTCACAATCTGTTATTGGCTTCCCGAGTTACGGTAACGAACCAGGAGGAAGACGCTATGCCCGAAGAAGGCGAACATCTACACATGGAACATCAGTCGAACGCCGGCAAGTGGATTTTGACGATCGTGGCCATTCTGGTGGTCGCAGGTTTTGCCTACGGGCACTACGCGACCTACTCGTCGGTGAAGAAACTGACCAGTGATCTCAGCGCCAGCCAGGGCCAGATCAAAGAGCTGCAGAACCGCATGCAGACTGCCGAGGCGCAGGAAGAGACGCTGGCGCGCCAGTCCGGCATGACCAAGAAAGAACTGGGCCAACGCACCGCCGAACTACTGGCGGAACAACGCGCCACCGCCATCCGGCTGGAACAGGAGCAGAAGCAAGAGCAGGCGCAGATGGGCCAGGTCACGGGCGACATCGCCGGCGTGAAAACCGACGTGGGCGGAGTGAAGACTGACGTGGCCGCCACCAAAGCCGATCTCGAAGCGACCAAAGCCAAGCTGCAGACCGCCGTCGGCGATTTGACCGGCCAGAGCGAGCTGATCGCCACCACCCGCGCCGATCTCGATCTCCTTAAGCACAAGGGCGACCGCAACTACTACGAATTCACGCTGCTCCGGGGCGCCAAGCCGCAGCCGGTCTCCACCGTCAGCCTGCAACTCAAGAAGGCCGACGCCAAGCGCGGCAAGTTCACCATGAACGTGACCTCTGACGACAAGACGATCGAAAAGAAGGATCGCAACGTTGCCGAGCCCATTCAGTTCTACTCCGGCCGCGACCACATGCTGTTCGAGCTGGTAGTGTGGACCGTCGACAAGAACAAGGCCACAGGATATCTGAGCACGCCCAAGAACGCGCCCGTGCCGGTGACGGCGAATTGATTTTCGATTGGCGATTGCCAATTGCCGATTTGCGATTGCCGATTGCGGAGCAACGCCGCATCGGCTGGGTTTGAAAGGGCGCGGCTTCTAGCCGCGCCGTCCGTGGGACAGTTGTAGGCTATCGCGTTGGAAGATTCGTATCAGGGCATGCCTTCAGGCATGCCGCACCGGAAGCACAACAATTCTCACGGCTTTAGCCGCTGTAGCCGGGCGGCGGGCCGGCGGCTAAAGCCGTTCTTTTATCGGGAACGAGGTCGGCATCGCTGAAGCGATGCCCTGATACGAATCTCCGCTGGAGACGGACGAGATACCTGGGGCGAGGCCCACTGGGACAAGGAATCATGAACGGAGCGTTTTTCCCCGGCAGCCACATCCTGCTGCAGATCGTGCTGCGCACCGGCGTGATTTATCTGCTGGTGCTGATCGGGGTGCGCCTGAGCGGCAAGCGCGAAGTCGGGCAGATGACGCCGTTCGACCTCACGCTCCTCCTGCTGCTTTCGAATTCCGTGCAGAACGCCATGACCGGGCCCGACACATCGCTGGCCGGCGGCGCGGTCGCGGCCTCGACGCTGCTGATCCTGAACTACTTTGTCGCCGACGTCTCCGGTGCGAACCGCCGCTTTCGCCGCTTGATCCAGGGCCAGCCCTCTTTGCTGGTGCATGACGGCAAGGCGATCGAATCGCATCTGGCGCGCGAACACGTCAGCATGGACGAGCTGGACCGGGCCATGCGCGAGCACGGCATCGCCACCCGCGATCAGGTTGCGCTGGCCGTGTTGGAAGTGGACGGCTCCATCAGCTTCCTGAAGTACGACGAGATCAAACCCGACGCGAGCACCCATCTGGCGCGGCGCAGATTTATTCAGAAGAAACAGTAGGAGCAGGCCAGGTTTGCGGGCGCTGCACCGGAATTGGTGCGGTCCCGTCCAACGAGCTGATTCGGCGTGCTTTAAGCGGCAGGAATCATGTGGATAATAGTTGCTGTAAATACCTTGTAATCAATAACTTAATTTCAATCGTTAAACCGATTTAGCAAGCCGCTGCCATGCGACAAAATCCGGCCCATGCTCAGGGTCGACCTGCAAGCTTTCGAGCCGCCTGGCGGGCAGCAAATCGCCGCGCGGGGCATTTCTTGAAGCGATCCGCACCTGACCGACGACGAAAGCAAACCATCTACATCACTAAGACGTGGAGTCCCAGAGAAACGCTCAGCTTTTGATCGTCTCCGTGTTTCAGTGCCTCCGTGGTGAATACGCTCTACTCGATCTTCACAAATTTCAGGCACACCGGCGCGGGCACATCTAAGACTTTCCCTGTGGGAGTAAGCCGCCCCGTCTTCTGGTCGATGCGGAAGACCTCGATGTTGTTCGACTCCGAGTTTTCCGCGAAAAGAAGATTGCCCGTGGGATCGATGGCGAAGTGCCGCGGGGTCTTACCTTGCGTGGGCGTGATCTCAACCAGGGTCAGCGTGCCTTTGTCGTGGTCGATGGCGAAGACGGCAATGCTGTCATGCCCGCGGTTGGAGGCGTAAAGAAAATTCTGCGAGGGCAGGATTTCGATCTCCGCATCCTCGACGTGCCCCGAAAAATCCTTGGGCAGAGTGGAAATGGTCTGCAAAGTGTGCAGCTTGCCTGCATCATTCGCGAACACCGTCACCGTGCCCTTGATTTCGCTGACCACATAGGCGAACTTCCCATCGGCGCGCAGCGCGAAATGGCGCGGTCCGGAACCGGGGTCGAGCTTGGCGAACGGTGGATCGTTGGGTGTCAGCGTTCCTTTGGAGGCGTCAAACTTGTAGACCAGCACTTCGTCCAGGCCGAGATCGTCGACGAAGGCGAGCCGGTTGTCGGCCGAGAGATCGATCGAATGCGCGTGCGGCGCCCCCTGCCGCTCGGGGTCCGCGCCGTGGCCGGTGTGTTGTACGAACGCCGAAGCCTCGCCGAGCGACCCACCTGGCTTGATAGGGAACACAGCGACGCTGCCGCCGTCATAGTTCGCCACCAGCACATACTTTCCGGTTCGATCAACGGTGATATAGCACGGGCCAGCGCCACGCGACGCCACTTCGTTCAGAAATGTGAGCTTGCCGGTCGTCCGGCCGTCCTTGTCATGATCAATCGAGAACGCGCTGACCCCTCCGCTGTTCGGGCCTTTGTAGTTCGAGACCTCGTTGACCGCGTAGAGAAAACGCCCGCTGGGAGCAACGGCGACGAAAGACGGGTTGGTGGTTTCCGCCGCCACGCCGAGCGGCGTGACCTCACCCGTCGCGGGGTCGTAACGGTATGCGTAGATGCCTTTGCTCTTGGTGGCCTTGCCGTCATCCTCGGTGTAGGTGCCGACGTAAAAGAGATACTTGCCTGGCCTGCTCGCTTGCGCATGGCACGTCGTGACGGCCATCAGTGCGAAAACGATCGTCGAAAGGAACCGCACTTTTTTCATCCCGCTATGAGAGCGCAGGCCGGAGGCTTCGTGCAAGCGGCGGATTCATCTGGTGAGAATGTAGCCCCGGACGCCTCGTCCGGGGAAAGCAGGGCGGAAACTTCGGAAACAGAAAGACCGACACGCTCGCTTCGCGTCGCTGGGCGGACGAGGCGTCCGCCCCTACGCAAGGCGCGGGGCTACTTTGTCAGTACCACGGGCAGGGACTGGTCGTAGGGCTGAATGGAAACGCCGGTCGACTGGCGCTGATTGAACGCATCGAGCGTGACGGGAAAGGCCACGATGATGGTGCGCTGGACGGATTCCCCGGGTTGAATTTTGGTTTCGGGAGGGAGCGCCGGTTGCGATCCGTTCTTGAGCGAGGGGAAGGCTTGAAAGTAGCGGTTGAAATCGATCGCCGAGACCGCTTCGGCCGTGAAGTCTCCGCTTGCGGTCTTGATCGTGCTCTGCAGGCTGAGGACGTAGAGAATCTTGTCGCTGGTGTTGTGCAGGGTGAAAGTGAGCGCGACCATGGTCGATCCCTGGCCGGGTATTTCGACCGCGACCACGTTATCGAGCGAGCCCGCGGCCTGCGGCTTCGCGCGTTTCACAAACGACGCAATCAGGATCACGACCAGGACCGCGCCAATTGCGATCAGCACGATTTTGGCGGGCGGAAGATTTTTCTTGGCCGTGCCGTACTCTTCGCCGATGTTGATCGTCGGCCCGGCGGGAGTGGATGGCGCTGTGGGTTGCGGACTCGGCGGAGGTGCGGAAGTCGGATCGGGCATGGGAAGGGTCCTTGCCGATTCTACGCCTGCGCAGAGAACAGAAGCGAAGAGCGGCTCCCAGACAAGTGCGGCAGATTCCCTGAGGCTGTTCTTTGCGTCCTTTGCGGCGTTTCCTTCGCGAGCTTTGCGGTAAAAGCTTTTGACCGCAAAATTCGCTAAGAACTGCCGCAAAGTTCGCGAAGAAGCCCGCTTATTCGTTTGTCATTTTTGCCGGATCGCCGACTGTTGCTTGAGCCGGCATCTGTGCCACGACCTTCAGATCGCGGTCGCCGCTGTTCCACACCTGCTCGCGCACTGGCCGCGGCATGATCACGCAGCCGTGCGACGCGCGGCCGAGCGATTCGATCGAATCTCCGTGCACGAGGAAGCCGCTGCGGCCAAAAGTCTCGGTTGTGGGCGCAGGCTTGAGCGCCAGGACGTAGGGACCGTGATCATGTGTGTTGACGGGTGGGCCGGCGATGGTCCAATCGCCTCGCGGGATCGGTCCGACGTTCGGAACCTGCTGCATGGCAGGGTTGTTTTTACCCACGCCTGCGCCGGAATAGCCGTTGGCGACATGCTTGCCGTCTTGTTGCAGCTCGCCTGTTTTTTGCGCGTACGTCCAGGCCTGGGCGTGGAGGTCGCCGATGAATAGATCGTCATGGATCACGTTTGCATCTCCTCTGGTGATTTAGCGCAGTATGGGAGAGCGCAAAACGTGAGTAAAGGTTATGTGAACATGCGAACGACAGGAAACTGTGGAAAAGTCGTGATCCTCCAGACGGAGAAGAACGTCAGGAACGTCAGGATCGTCAGGACCGGTGCCGTCCCTGGCGGGACTCGGTTCCTCTTTTGTTGGCTGACCCGGGGCTTACGCCCCGGGCTAATGAATTCCGTCCCTTCGGGACTGGATTCGGGCGCTGCCGCGTTTTGTTATCACCGAAAATCTGCAGATCACTCGAAATCCGGCATCACCTATCACCGGGAATCCGGCATCAACGTGGAGCTGCGGCCGGGGAGCCACGAATGGTGATGTCAGTTAACTCTAGCCGCGAAACGGCGGCATTCATTAGCCCGGGGCGTAAGCCCCGGGTAGGCCGACACAAACGGGACCGAGTCCCGAAGGGACGCCACTCAGACCTATGTATCCACAGGATCGTCGCGCCTACCACCCGTGCTTAATCGCCTTGGCGAACTTCAGCGGGGACAATGTGTTCAGCACATCGTCTTTGGTAAGCCACGCCCGCCGCGCTTGCAGGATGCCATAGCGAATCTTCTCCATGTGCGAGGTGTGGTGCGAGTCGGTGTTGATGACGATCTTCACGCCCTGCTGTTTGGCCTGGCGCAGGTGCACGTCATTGAGATCGAGCCGGTCAGGATAGGCGTTCAGCTCCATCGCGACTTTATGCTTCGCCGCAGCCGCCAGAATCGCGCCCATGTCGAAGTGATAGGAATCGCGGCGCAGCTGGATGCGACCAGTGGGATGTCCGATCAGTGACGTATTCGGATTCGCGATTGCCTTCAGCAGGCGGTCGGTCATCTTGGCCGGCTCCTGATTGAAGACCGAATGCACGCTGGCGATGACGATATCCATTTGCGCCAGCACGTCGTCGGAAAGATCGAGGTCGCCGTCGGCGAGGATGTCGACTTCGATGCCGGCGAAAATCGTGATGCCGTCGATTTGCTTGCCCGCGGCGTGAATCCGCGCGATGTGTTCGACGGCGCGCTTGTCGTCGAGGCCGTTGGCGAAAGCGAGATTTTTGGAGTGGTCGGTGATGGCGATGTATTTGTAGCCTCGCGCCTTCGCGGCCTCGGCCATCTCGGCGATGGTGTTCTTGCCGTCGGTTTCGACGGTGTGCATGTGCACGTCGCCCTGCAGGTCTTTTTCTTGGATCAGGCGGGGCAGAGCGTGCTTTTCGGCGAGATCGATTTCGCCCAGGTTCTCGCGCATCTCGGGCGGAATGTAGTCGAGGTCGAGCTTGGCGTAGATCTCTTCTTCAGTTTTACCCGCGACCGGTTTCTCGCCTTCGAGCGTGGCCAGGCTGTATTCGTTGAGCGTGTATCCCTTCCTGAGGGCGCGTTGACGCAGGGCTACACCGTGGGCTTTCGATCCCGTGAAATATTGCAGCGCTGAGCCGTAGGATTCTGGCGGCAAAAGGCGCACGTCGACCTGCATGCCGTTGCGCACGCGGAAGCTGATTTTGTTGTCGCCGCTGGCGATCACGTCCATGAGCGGCGGGTATTTCGCGACGTGGGCGATGGCCTTCTGGCGTCCTTCTTCCGTGGTGCAGGCTTTGCCGGTGACGAGGATGTCGAGATCGCCCACGGTTTCGCGTCCGCGGCGCAGCGAGCCGGCCGGCGTGATCTTTTCGATGCCGGAGAACTGGCGCACGTAGGCGGTCAGCTTTTCGGCTTCCTCTTCGGCGGCGTCGATGAGGAATCGTCCGCCGATGCGGCGATAGTCTGCAATGGCCTTGAGCAGCTTGGCTTCGTGCTTTTCGCCCATGCGCGGGAGTTCGCGAATTTTGCCTTCGCGCGCCAGCTTCTCGACGCCGTCAACGTCGCTGACCTTGTAGGCGCTCCAGATGAGCGCGATCGTCTTGGGGCCGAGGCCCTGAATCTTCAGCAACTGCAGCATCGAGGGATGATATTTTTCGAGCAGTTCAGCCTGCACTACGAGCTTGCCGGTGTCGAACAGTTCTTTCAGATTCGCCAGCATGCCCTTGCCGATGCCGGAGATGGCGAGAACTTTCTTGGGGTCGGCGATGATGTTCTTGATCTGCTCGGAATGATTCTCGATGGCCTGCGCGGCGTTGCGATAGGAGCGGATGCGAAACGAATCCTGCGCGTCGATCTCGAGCAGGTCGGCGGTCTCGTAGAGAATGTTGGCGATGGCCTTGTTGTCCACGGCTAGAGCTTAAGCGCCGTCGCGCGCATCCCGCAAGGAGCCGCGGACAAGTCTACGAAGCCTTGGTGACGTTGGCGGCTTGCGGACCTTTTTGGCCCTCGGTGATTTCGAACTCGACCGGATCGCCTTCCTGCAGGCTCTTGTAGCCTTCGGAGGTGATGGCGCTGTAATGAACAAAAACGTCCGGGCCATCGGCGCGACCGATAAACCCATAACCCTTGGCGTTATTGAACCACTTGACGGTTCCTTTCAGACGTTCCACGTGATCCCCCTCTTTCCGCACGCCCCCGAAAAGGGGGCCCAGGGGCATGCTCCCACAGCCAATAGGATGCATTGTGGAGCGGGAGGGTAGGGCTGTCAAGAAGCTGGCAAGAAAATGTGGGGGCCAGCAGGGATTCGGGTCGGATGCCGGGGCGGCGGGCATCGGGGTTCTTCGCGTACTTTGCGGTAAAAGCTTTTGACCGCAAAGTTCGCCAAGGAACGCCGCAAAGGCCGCGAAGAAAAGCGTGGCTGATTTCTCAACGTTCCTTCCGGCCCTGCGTTCCTGTGCGTTGGGTGTGCGCCAGCCAGAGCACGGACGAGATCGTCTTGGCGTCGCGGATGGTGCCGCTGAGCGCCATGCGCAGGGCCTGGGGCAGCGGAACCATCCGTAAGTAGATCCGCTCATCTTCTTCCGGCTGGGCTTCGCCTGCGCGCAGGCCCTTGGCCAGATAGACCGACATGATCTCGGCGACGAATCCGGGCGTGGCAAAGAACTTCAGGATGCGCCGCCAGCGTCGCGCGGTGTAGCCGGTCTCTTCCAGCAGTTCGCGCTTGGCCGCGGCCAGCGCGGGCTCGCCGGGATCGATGCGGCCGGCGGGAAGCTCCCACAGGTAGTCGTTGGCGGCATGGCGGTATTGGCGCTCCAGCAGAATGCGGGGTGGATTCGCGGAATAGTCCACGGCCAGCACCACCACTGATCCCGAATGGCGAATCACGTCACGTCGGGCGCGAACGCCGCCGGGTTCTTCCACTTCGTCGGTGGTGACGGAAAAGACTGGCCCGCGATAGATGGTGCGGGAAGAGATGACGCGTGCCTTGGATTTGCCGCGGGCAACTTGGGAATGAGAGCGCTTGGCCATGAAAACAATATAAAGCACGAGGTTCACAAGCACGGCGTTCGGTGCCGGGTAAGGGAGGCGGCTGCCGGAAGCCATTCTGCTATCCTGCCGAACATGGCTGCCAAGCCGCGCATCGCGATTGTGGGAGCGGGGAATCTGGCCACGGCGCTGGCCGTTTCGCTGCAGCGGGCTGGGTATGGGATCGAGGCGATCGTTGCGCGTCCGAACGCAACATCGTTAACAAAGGCGCGGCGGCTGGCAAAGCAAGTCGACAGCCGCGCGGTGACGGGTCTGGCGGGGGCGACTCGCGCCGATGTGGTCTGGTGGTGCGTGCCGGATTCTGAAATCGCCCGCGCCGCTCGCGCGGCCGCTGCGAAAATCGACTGGGCAGGGAGGGTCGCGTTGCACTCCAGCGGTGCGCTGACCAGCGATGAACTGACCTCGCTGCGCCGGCGTGGCGCGGCGGTAGCGTCGGCGCATCCGCTGATGACGTTTGTGCGCGGGGCGTCCTCAGCACGATCGCGGCCAACGCTGGCGGGCGTGCCGTTCGCTGTCGAAGGGGATGTCAGAGCGGTGAAGGTGGCGCGCGCGCTGATCGTGGCTGTGGGCGGGCAGACCTATGCGATTCGCAAGCGGGACAAAGTGGCGTACCACGCCTGGGGGATGTTCGCGTCGCCGCTGGTGGACGCGCTGTTGGCCGCGACGGAGCGCGTGGCCGCCGCGGCGGGAGTGCGGCCGAAAGAGGCCCGGCGGCGCATGATTCCCATTCTGCTGCAGACGCTGGCCAACTACGCATCGTTCGGCGCGGCGGGCGCGTTCAGCGGGCCGATCGTACGGGGCGACGTCGACACCGTGCGGAAACATTTGCGCGTCTTGCGCCGCGATCCGACGTTGCTCGACGTCTACGCCGCGCTGGCACGTTCGGCGCTAGAGTATCTGCCGGCGAAGAAAAAAGAAGAGATCAAGAAACTGCTGCAGTCCGATTCGCGTTCAACCGCAGGAAAGAAACGACCGTCAGGCGCTGTAGCGCACACTCCATCACGGACTTGATGGCACGAGTGAACTCGTGCCCTTCCCGTTATCTTCTATCCTGCAGCTCTCTTGCAGCTTCTCAGGTCAGGCTGCTTCCCAACCCTTCCCAACCTCGACCCGCAACGCATAGATAAGCAGCGCCAGCACAGCGAACGGGAACGACGCTGCGGTGCGGATGGGCAGGGCAAAGATTGTGGTCGAAAGAAATTGCTGCGGCGTTAGCAGCGGGCGAAGCACAAGCAACGCAAAGGCCGCGGCCCACGGCCAGAAGAGAACGACCGCGCCGACGATGACCAGAATGCGCGGCACGCCCCCGGCATCGCGCAGTTCGCGCCAGTGCCGCAACAGCAGAAAAATCCCAGGCAGCAGGATGACGTGGTCGTAGACAGCCTGTCCGGGCACAATCGTGATGGACGAGATGGCGAGCAACAGGCTGAGCGTCAGCCAAAACCGCGTTGAGCCAGGCGTGGCGTCGCGGGCACGCCAGGCGAGTGCCGAGGCGACGAGCACCAGCAGCACGAAAATCACGAGCGTAGCTGGCCCGGCGGCGCGCGGGCCCAGCGGCGAGGCCAGCACCTCACGAATCAGCGGCGGCCGGGTGTAGCCGTGGTAGGCGACGAGCGTATGGATCCAGGATTGGATCCAGCGTGGCCAGACCAGAAGCGATCCGGCGAGCAGCGCGGCGGCAATCGAAAAGAAGCCGATGGAGAAGCGCTTGCGGGCACGCCAATCGCGCGCGGCCCAGAGTAAAAGATAGAGAATCAGCAGCAGGGTCATCTGCGGCTTGATGGTGGTCAGAGCTATCAGAACGCCGGAGAGCAGCAAGCGGCCGCGCTCGAGTGCGAGGATCGCTGCGGCCAGAAGGAATCCCACGAGCAGGCCGAGTTGCCCGGCGTACAGAGCTTCGAGTACGGGGTAGCTGGTGAACGTCAGCAGAAAGATCACGGCCAGCCAGGCCGGGTGGAGTTGCCAGGACATCGCCCGCAGCCAAAAGAGCAGGCTCGCGAAAGTAACTCCGACGAGGACCAGGAGCACCACGATGCGCGTCTCGGGGAAGGGCAACTCGGCGGAGGGCCAGAACAGCAGATCGGTGAACGCGGGGTAAGGGAAGACGCGACGGTCGACCGGGTCGGTTGGAATGCGGGGATCGAGCGGACGGCCGAAGAGGCCGGTCTGGATTTCGCGGGTCGTGGCTTCGCTATAGAGATCGCGGCGTCCGTCCAGCGCCTGGCGCGAGGTCAGCCAGACCTGGTAGAAATCGTTTCCGAACGAGTAGCCGTTGCCCAGGCCGCCGGCCGCGCGCACGCGCAGCACGCCGGGCATGAACAGTCCCTGATGGTAGTAGAGCATCGAGGCGGAGCCGAGGAGCGCCAGGCAAAGGGCGAGAACTGCGCGGGAGGGGCGATGGTCGGGAGGGGCTGCGGGCATCCGTTAGAAAGATGAGTCAGCGAATTAAAGCACGGCGCTGGACTTCGGGCAAAGCGGCGTTAAGGACGCTAAGGAAAACGGAGACGCCGAGAGAAGAAGGCCCCGGGTTTTCTTTGCGGCCTTCGCGGCATTTCCTTCGCGTACTTTGCGGTAAAAGCTTTTGACCGCAAAGTTCGCTAAGGAACGGCCGCAAAGTTCGCAAAGAAAGCCTGAAGCCACGATGCGCTTAGCTTGACGTGAAGATGTGTCCCAGCTTTTCTTTTTTTGTCTTCAGATACTCTTCGGCTTGCGGGCTGGGCGTGACTTCGCAGGGGACGCGCTCGGCCACGCGCACGCCGGCGCGTTCGAGAGCCTCAACCTTATCGGGATTGTTCGAGAGCAGGCGCACGCTGGTGACGCCGAGCGCCAGCAGAATGCCGGCGGGCAGAGCAAAGTCACGCTGGTCGGCCTTGAAGCCGAGGCGCTCGTTGGCCTCGACGGTGTCGAGTCCGGAGTCCTGCAGTTCGTAGGCGCGCAGCTTGGCCATCAGGCCGATGCCGCGCCCTTCCTGCTGTTCGTAGATCACGATGCCGGCGCGCTCGCGGGTGATCATCTCCAGCGAAAGTTCAAGCTGCTGGCGGCAATCGCAGCGCAGAGAATGGAAGACGTCGCCGGTCAGGCACTGCGAGTGCACGCGCACCAGCGGAGGCTGCGCGTGGATGTCGCCCATGACCAGCGCGACAGCTTCCTCGACGCGCGGGCCGGCTCCGTCGCCATCGCCAACCTCCTTACTGAAACCGTAGATGCGGAAGTCTCCCCAGCGCGTGGGGAAGTCGGCGGATGCGATCTGGCGAACAGCGTTGCTCACTGATTGATTATCGCAGAGTTCGCCGAGAACAGCCCCGCAGAGAACGCCGAGGGAAAAGGAAGGAAAAAGGGCCGTCCAAGCTACGGCCCCTCGAGCTAGATTACGTCGCGCAGGGTTTTCGTCTCGAGCACGACCGTGTTGTTGCTGGCCTGGCCGACGGCGTAGAGCAGATCCACCGACTGCGAAGACAAGAACAAGTTGGTCGGTCCCAGCAGCTGAGTCGTACCCTGGTTGATGGCCACGGTGTAGGCGCCAGCCGGGAGATTGACGTCGAGGAACCCGCCTGCCTTGACCGCGAACGTGGACACCTTCTTGGTATCGGTGTTCTCGAAGACAACGTCGACCGCGGCCGAATTCGCGCCCAGCGCAAACAGCACGCGGCTGAGGTTCGGAGTCACGGGCGCCAGTTTGTTGGTGAACGTCAGCAGGGTTGGCGTGTTGTCGGCATCAAGCGTGAGAACCGCCGAGATGTCGGTCTTGGCTTCAATCTTCACCGAGGTGTCGATCAGTGGAGTGTTGCTGCAGGGCGCCAGCGAGTCGGCAATGCTGACCTTCACGCTATAGGTTCCGGGAAGGAACGTCAGCGGGCCTACGATGGTTCCGAAGGCAACGCCGCGCGCGTAGCAAGCCTCGTCGTTGATCAGAATGTCCACAGGAAAGGCGGGATCGGAAACAGTGGCGAAATCTCGTCCGGCAATTCCCTGAACAATGTACATGGAGGAGGCGAAGCTGGCCGTGCTCAATGTGGCGCAGAGGAGGGCCAGCCCTAGAATCATGCGAGTGCAGTTCTTCATAATCGGTTCTCCTTAAGTGGTAGAGGTGGCTATTGGCCCAATAGCCAGCATTGATGGTGACGAGCGCCGCTCTATAACTATTTGCTAAACGTTGCCGAGAGTGTTCCGCTCTCGGTTAGCTGAAACCCAGATGGTGTGCGGAAGTTTTGAATCGCGGGAGAAATTCATCGCAGTGAAATCTCTTGCACAGCCGAAAAAGAGGAATGACTCCAGTGGAACGGCTGTAATCAGCCTTTGGGTTTGATCAGGCTTCGATTTGATCAGCCCCGCGACTTGAAAGGGAAGACGGCATCGTACTTGGAAGCGATGGGCCGTCCATTGTGCGTGGCGGGGTGGAAGCGCCAGCCATCGAGCGCCGCCAGGCACTTGTTGTCGATGTCCGGGCCCAGGCTTTGCAACACAATCTTGCGGACGATGGCTCCGCGTTCGTCGATGGTAACTTCGATTTTCTCGATGCCCGGCGACTCGGGCAGTTCCCAGGGATAGACAACCGGATCAGTCAGTGTCTCGGGGATGGCGGGACGAATCTCGTCGCCAAAAAACTGGCCGTTGCTCAGCGTGCCATAAGGCAATCCCGCCTGCGCGCCATGGCCGAGGGCGGAAAGCGTTTGTGTTTCGGCTTTGTCCTGCGCGTCGGCGCGAGTGATGGCTTTCTGCGGCGGTGATACTTTGGCCAGTTGTGCGGGAGCTTTCCACGTCAACTTCTCGTGGCCGACGCGCTCATGGCGGTAGCGTTGGGTCGCGCTGTCGGAAGAAGAGTGGGTGCTGTCGTCGTGAGTTACGCTCGGCCAAACCAGGCGCGTGACCGAATTGCCGTTTCGCCCCAGAGCCACCGAAACCGGATTGAGCAGCATGGGCTCGGGCTCATGCAGCCACCAGGCCAGCACCACGGCGTGCAGGGCAACCGAACCCAGGCGCAGCCAGCGCTGTCGGCGGGCGGTCACGGAACTCAGCTGCTCGAACATTCGTCAGGGAACCCCAGATCTACGGACACCAGTCTACTGACACCAGTCTCTTGCCACTAGTTAGACGCAACGGTGGCGAGTTCGTCAAGATGATTTCGGGGGGTGCGTTGTCTGGTGAGTACCTGTCAGGTACGGCTTTCCACCACGAAGGACGCTAAGGTTCACGAAGGAAACCCGCATGCCTCGCTGGCTTGGAGCTATTCGCGGGCGGCTGCTAAAATGATCAGGCAGTTCACCATCCAACCAGTTCCCGGGGCTATAGCTCAGCTGGGAGAGCGCATCGTTCGCAACGATGAGGTCGTCGGTTCGATCCCGACTAGCTCCACCAAAGTTCCACGCAGGGTCCATCCCCTCCTACCAGTGCTGCGATCGGCATTCCGGGTCAGGATTTCGGCCGTACATGGGCGCGGATCAGACCCGCGGCGGCCGCGACTAAGTCGGCGTTATCACGGGCCGGCTTGCCATTGGGCAGCAGCGTGATGTCTTCGAGCCCGGTGCGGATGCCGTGCCCGCGCTCGAGTGCGCGTCGATTGACTGCCCAACACGCGATCCCATATCCATGGTGAACCTGCTCCAGCGTGATGCCCGCGGACAACAAAATGGCTTCCATCCCGGCGGCGTGCTGAACCGCAACGTCAGGATCTGCGTCCAGCGGCTCGATCAGAACGCGGCGACAGCGACCTGCCAAGCCCGAGAGCACGAAGGCACGCGCGTCTGCAATGCTCAGCAATCCCGCCTCGATGCCGACGCCCCGGGACAGCAGCAAGTCGCAAAGTTCGATGATGCCCGGTTCGCCCTGGTTCGCACTGACAAGGTCCGGCATTTCCTCCCATGCCTCGACGATACGGAAGCGCTCTTCCGGATCTGCAACAATCGCCGCTGACGTTGTTAAGGAAATCGGAGTCTCAGGGGAGCCAGCTCGAATTGCGCGCAAGACCTTGGCGCAAGCGACGCCGTCGAGAGTTTCGCGGGCGGCCTCGTTGAAGGCATGAACATGCACGGAGTGGGCGCCGGCGTCCACCGCTGCGCGCGCCGCTTCCGCGATCGCCGCCGCCGTGCGCGGCGCGGCGGGGTGAATGCGGTCGCCGTTCAGGGCGGCTTGCAGGAAAATGATCGGCGGCACTTCCTTCGACCCTCCTTTCGCTCCTCCGGGCATGGAACCACTATTCACCACCAAAGAGGTTATCAATTCTAGTTTCCGCGAGGGAGGCTTGTACGCGCGTGCGCCAGGGCGCGGCCTGGGTTTGTTCGTCGACAACAGCCCCCGCTCGACCGAGGTTCCCGAAATGGGAAGCGGCGAGAAGTGGCACGAACGTGCCAGTGAGAACCTTTCTTCCCTGTGAAGAAGATTGCAATATCGCCATGGCTTCAGACTATCCGCCAACCTGCGAGGGATGACCGGCGGTTACTGAAGTGCCATAGGGGCGGCCAAGGTTGAGGTGTTCCGACATGCCCTGCGGGCACGCTAAATGCTTTCCCTGCTGCGTATTGCGATGGGCTGCGAGTGCCAGGGCGAACTCCCGCCAGCCCCCGCCCACGCGCAATTGGCGGTGGTAAGGCGATTGCACATACCGGGACACAGATCTGGCATCGTCCACCAGAAAGGACGCAAATGAGGAAAACCATCAGCACCGTGGGAAGGGCGTTCGTTATGGCGCTTGTCCTGGTTGCGCCCGTGGTGGCGCAGGATCAGTTGCAAGCCGTGTCCGGGAGCGGGAGTCCGGGCTATTCAGGAGCGATCGGTTATAACGCGCCTGTAGAACGGGGCAAGATGCAAGCCGCACCGACACCGGCCGCGGAAGGCGCGAACATTAATTTCAGCGCCGGCTACAGCTCCATGCGGATGGCCATTCCCGGCGCGGGACATGTCCTGCTGAATGGTTTCAATGCGAGCGGAACCGCCGACCTGCGGGCCAACCTGGGCGCAACGGCGGAGGCCAGCTATGCACGCGCTTCCAACTTTCTCGGCACACCGCACAGCGGATTTGTCGCGACCCTGCTCGCCGGTCCGGTTTTCTATCCCTTCGAGCACAGGAACACGCGGGTGTTTCTGCACGGGCTGGCCGGCTTCGGTATGGTGGATGGGGCGGAACCGCTGACCGGTCCCGATTTCCGGCACGGGTGGTTGCGGCGTCCTGCGTACGAAGCAGGCGGCGGATTCGAACGTCCGCTGACCGGGCCGTTCGGGCTGCGCGTGAGCGCCGACTACGTGCGCACTGCATTCTTCGACAAAGCCGGCACCGTGCAAGGGCAGAACAATATTCGCCTCGGTATCGGCCTGGTGTTTCCGTTCCGCCAACGGTGGACTGGAAACTACGTTCAGCCGTAAACACGAATCACTTCTGAGTCTCGCGATGGGGCGGTCCGCAGAACGGATCGCCCCTTCGGTTTTTGGGCGCCGTTGTTGCGCACTACGGGACCGCGCTTTCGTGTCAAAACAGGGCCGCGTCCGAATTTCACCACGAAGGACACTAAGGACACGAAGGAGGTCAGCGACATTTTTGCCTTCGTGCAACTTCGTGTCCTTCGTGGTTTGTCGATTTAGGGCACTAAACAGCGAACGAAACCCAGCCTGAGAGTGATATGATCGGCTGTGAGCGTCCTTCGACTCGACCTTCGCCGTTACATCTGTGAGCGGCTGGCTCCCTCCGGACTCTAGTCTCCATACAAGCCTGCGCATTGTATGCTGAGTGTCTTCTCGGCTTTCCATCTCAACCGATAGGTCTCTGAGCCGAGACTTCGCGCCGGGCGCGATCAGTCCGGCTCGATCCGGGACCTGCGAGACAAATTCTTGAAGCGAGGGATTCTTATGAAACTACTGGTGATTGGTTCAGGCATGATGGGATCGGCGGCCGCGTTTGATATGGCGCGCACGCCGCAAGTGGATGCGGTCACGCTGGCTGACAGCGACTCCCGGCGGGCGAGGGAAGTTGCCGCGCGGGTCAATCGTATTACGGACGACAAAAAAGTCCGCGCGGTCACGCTGGACGCGAGCGACCAGAAAGCCGCCGCCAAATTGATGCGCGGACATGACGCGGCGCTGTCGGCGGTGCCGTACTTTTTGAATCTTGGGCTGGCGCGCGCGGCGGTGGAAGCACGCTGCCACTTCGCCGATCTGGGCGGCAACAACACCGTGGTGCGGCAGGAACTGGCGCTCTCAAAGAAAGCTGAGCAACGCGGCGTAGCGCTGGCGCCCGACTGCGGGCTGTCGCCGGGAATGGCGTCGATTCTGGGCGGCGAACTGGTGCGGCGGCTGGGCGGGCATGCGGACGCGCTCCGCATCTACGTCGGAGGATTGCCGGAGCAGCCTACGCCGCCGTTTCACTATCAACTCGTATTTTCGGTCGAGGGATTGATCAACGAATATGTCGAACCGGCGCGCATTCTGCGCAAAGGCAAGCTCACCACCATCGAGGCGTTGACCGAGCCGGAAGACTTCCACATCGCGGGATTCTCGCCGCTGGTCGCGTTTCACACCTCGGGCGG
>Ga0209517_10000261_pt1 | contig 93995 bp, 64 predicted proteins | sample PeaSoiMetSII2010_FD_187695 | JGI IMG/M metagenome (GOLD analysis project Ga0209517, IMG submission 187695) | Peat soil microbial communities from Weissenstadt, Germany - SII-2010 (SPAdes) (version 2) | ecosystem: Environmental > Terrestrial > Soil > Wetlands > Peat | place: Germany...
CCCCCCGCCTGCGGCCCCCCTCTCCCGCCCGAGCGGGAGAGGGGACGGGGGTGAGGGAGGGCCTCACGAACCCACGGCTCACGCCGTGGGCTACCCGCTTACGCCCGCTCCGCGGGCTGACATATCCAACGGATTTCTGGGAAACGACACTAGGGACACAAGGCAGAAAACGCAAACGAGAGATTTGAGTCCTGCGATCAGGAGGAAACCGAGCCGTGAAGGCCATCATATTTGACGGAGTTGGAGATGCCGGCGTGCTGCGGTTGGTTGATGAGCCGATGCCGGAAGTCAGGCCGAATGATCTTCTGGTGAAGGTCCATGCGGCCGGCGTTAACCGCGCCGACATTCTGCAACGCGAGGGCATCTACGGCGCGCGGCCTGACTATGGCGACTCGCTTGTGCCGGGCCTCGAAATTGCCGGAGAGGTGGTCGCCGCCGGTCCCAAGGCGGAAGGCTACAAGACCGGGGACCGCGTGATGGCCGTGGTGGGCGGGGGCGGGTACGCGGAGTACGCGCGCGTCGACAGCCGCATGTGCATTCCGATCCCGCAGCGTTTGAGCTATGTACAGGCGGCCGCCATTCCCGAGGTGTTCATCACCGCGCACGAGGCCATGATCCATTTGGGCGAACTCAAGCCCGGCGGGTGGGTGCTCGTTCATGCCGCAGCGGGCGGGGTCGGCTCAGCCGCCGTTCAGCTTGCGCACGTCCTCGAAGCGAAGAGTGTATTTACCGCGTCGGGGGAGGAACGAATCGCTCGCGTCGCCGCCCTGGGGGGAACGGTAGGAGTGGACTACCGCAAAGGAGATTTCGTGGCCGCGGCGATCGAGGCCACCGGCGGCCGAGGCGTGGATGTGGTGGTGGATTTTGTGGGCGGGCCGTACCTCGAGCGGAACGTGCGCGCGCTTGCCGAAGGCGGGAGGCTTGTCCAGGTGGGAATTCTTGGGGGCGCGAAAGGTGTGCTGCCGCTCGACGTTCTGCTGCACCGTTATCTTCGCATCATTGGCACCGTGATGAAGTCGCGCAGCCTGGAAGAGAAGGTGGCCATGACGTCGCGCTTTCGCGAACGCTGGCTCGGAGCGTTCGAGTCCGGAGCACTTCGTCCCGTAGTTGACCGCATATTTCCTCTTGCGCAAGCGGGCGATGCTCACCGCGCCATGGAGGCTTCGGGAAATTTTGGGAAGATCGTTCTCTCTGTACTGCTTTAACCGCGCGTAGGGGTAGGGCTTGCCCTACCCTCGTCCGAGCCAGCAAAAATGCGGGGGGACGGCAAGCCGTCCCCCTACAAGGGGGCAAGGTAGGTAGCGCGGACTCCCGTCGTTGGAGTCCGCGGCCCGTGGCTGGGAGTCGAGAAAAGCCGCGGACCCCAAAAACGGGGGTCCGCGCTACCGTAGGCCCGCACTACATTCATGGACTGCCTTTCCGAATCCCACGGCTGTCATTCTGAGCGAAGCGAAGAATCTCCGCAGTTCGTTCGGTCAGTGTAAACTGCCGAGATTCTTCGCTTCGCTCAGAATGACAGACTTCATTCAGTTATTGCGCAGCGCCACCATGGGGTCGATGCGCGACGCTCGATGCGCCGGCACATATCCGGCCACGAGCGCCACCGCGGCGAGCAAGCCCGCCATGCCTGCGAATGTCACGAGATCGGTCGGCGCGGTCCCGTAGAGCAGCGAGGCGATCATCCTGGCAACCACCAACGAGCCCGCCAGGCCCGCGGCAATTCCCGCCAGCGCCAGCCTGAGCGTCCTGCCCAGCACGCCCGCCAGCACGTGTCCCTGCGTCGCTCCGAGCGCCATGCGGATGCCGATCTCCTGCGTCTGGCGCGTGACCGAGTAGGAGATCACGCCGTAGATGCCGAGCGAAGCCAGCGCCAGTCCCAGCGCCGCAAAGGCGGCGACCAGCAGCGCAAAGAAGCGCCGCGGCGAAACGGCATGATCCACAATCTGCCGCAGAGGACGAAACTCTGTAGCGGGCTGCCCCGGGTTCAGCGTGCGCAGGGTGTGCATCACGCTCGCCGCCAGCGCTTGCGGGGGCAGCTTGGTGCGCACCACCAACTCCGCCCCCGCCGGCCCTGCCTGAGTTGCCGGAACATACATTTCCAGGCCCGACGAATCTTCCACACTCGTCTCGCGAACGTTCGCGACGATACCCACCACTTTCGTGTCCGTTCCCCCGATAACTGCGATTCGCCCCAGCGGATCCTGCCCGGGCCACAGCCTTTTTGCCGCGGCCTCATTGAGGATGGCCACGTGTTCGCTGTCCGACCTGTCGGACCAACTCAGATCCCGCCCTTCGCGAAGGCGCATGCCCATGGCCGCGAGGTAGCCCGGCGTCACCACGTAAACGAACCCGTCGGGGTATTCGTCTTTTCGATAGACCACGCCTTTGGCCGCGAGTCCCCAGCTCCGGTTGCGGTCGAGGGGCAACATATCGGTGATGCCGGCCTCTTCGATGCCCGGAATGGCTTTCACGCGGCGCAGCATCTCTTCGAGAATCGCTCCCCGCTGCGCGGCATTTTGGTCGTTGTAGTCTACTTTAACGGCGGCGGCGCGGTCAGCCTCGAATCCTAGATCGACATCGAGGACGCGCAGAAAGCTGCGCAACAGCAGCCCCGCCCCCACCAGCAGTACGCAGGCCAGCGCAACCTCCGAAACGACCAGTACGGAGCGCATGCGTTCATGCGCACTGCCCTGGGTGGTTCCGTGGCCGGAATCCTTCAGGGCGTCTTGAATGTTCCTGCCTGACATTTTGAAGGCCGGCGCAAGCCCAAAAAGAATCGCGCTCACCGTGGCTACCAAGAGTGTCCACCCAAAAGCCGCACTGTCCACCCGCAGGCTGCCCAGCAAGGGCAGCGCGATCGAGCCCTGATGCGCAAGGTAGTAGATCATCACCACAGCGAAACCCAGTCCCAGCGCGGCTCCCGCCATCGAAAGCATCATGCTTTCGGTGAGTAATTGCTGAATCAGCCTTCCCCGCCCTGCCCCCAGCGCGTTGCGCATCGCGAATTCCTTGCTGCGCGCCGCGGCTCGCGCCAGAGCAAGGTTCGACAGGTTCACGCACACGATGAGCAGGATAAGGCCCACGGCGCTCCACAACACCACGAGCGAGCGTCGCAGCCGGCCGCTCACGTGGTCCTTGAGCGACTGCACCCGCGCCTGGTACCCGCTGCCCCACTCCGGATGCTTGGCATTGAAATAGAAGCGGTGAAACAAGAGGTCGGCCTCGGCCTGCGTTTGCGCAACGGTCATGCCGGGCTTTAGCCGGCCGATCAGCAGAAGCGTGTTCCCCCAGTCGCGCATTTCATCCATGATCGCCGGAGCGAAGATGTCCATCTTGGTGCCGGGCGCAAAAACCGACCCGAAATCGAAACTCGGCGGCAGCACCCCGGCTACGGTTACCGGCGCGTTGTTCAATGTGATCGTTTGCCCCACAATCGAGTGGTCCCCTGCAAGCTGACGCTTCCAGAAGTAGTAACCCAGCATCACCGCCGGTCTGCCGTTCTTCAGGTATTCTTCCGGAGCGAGCAATCGCCCCAACGCGGGCTGGACGCCCAGCGCCTCAAAGAAATTGCTCGCCACCAAAACGCCCGACACGGGTTGCGGTTCTCCGCGCCCCGTCAACTTGTAGTCTGAAGGACCATAGAACGGCATGTAAGCCGTCAGCATAGAGAGAGAATGGTTGCGCCGCTCATACTCTTCGAAGGCGTCGGCGGAGTATGTCGCACACGAGAGGCCACAACCCTTGGGCGGCCCTTCAATCCACACCAACCGCTCGGGAGCTTCGAAAGGCAGCGGCCGCAGCAGGATGGTGTTCACTACGCTGAAAACTGTAGTGTTCGCGCCGATGCCCAGAGCCAGAATCAATACCGCCATCACCGTAAATGCGCGGTCGCGGCGCAAGGTTCGAAACGCATAGCGAGTGTCCTGCTTCAAAGTATCAAGCGCAGGCAGGCCCCGCGCTGTGTGTCCTTTTTGTTCCCTCATGTGCCGTTAGACGGAGGTTTGCAGTTGCGGTTAGCTTGCAGGATGGAGAGCCGGAAACAGGCGACGGCTCAGTCCGTGAATTAGCGATTTGCGGTGAGGACAGGACATCGGCCGCGTCCCAAATTAGGACCCTACCATGATTTCTTGTCTCTTGACAAACGCGAAGGAATAGGCTACAGTGGTCAATCCACGCTGGTCGCGGAGGAGATAGCGCCGTGTAGCGCTGACCTTCAGGTCAGCAGACAGAAAGTCGAGTCAGCGCCGACGTGAAGGTCGGCGTTATTCCGAGTTTCTGGGAACAAAGCGAGAATGTCTGTGAAAACAAAGGGTTCGGTAAAAAGTCGTGGGCTGGCGCAGACGTTGTTTTTGAACGTCTGCGATGCGCCGAAGGCGCAGTTTGGTTAGATTGCACCGCTTGTTCTGACCTGTCCCTTCGGGAGATCGCAGACCCCAGACCACGGGGTCTGCGCCAGCCAGGAGTGGGGCGGCCGAGAGCTGAAAGCTGCTTTTTTGAGGGAACAAAGCGAGAATGTCTATGAAAACAAAGGAATGCGCCTCTGAAAAGCTACCGTGGCTCCGAACGGTGGTGCTTCTGCTCCTGGCTATTGCGTGCCGGCCCGAGCCTGGATTGGCTTGGGGGGACCGCGGGCACAAGCTGGTGAACGCGGCTGCTGTGGACAATTTGCCCGAACCAATCCGCTCCTACTTTGAAGCGCGCAAAGTCTACCTCGTCGAGCATGCCTCCGACCCCGATCAACTGGCCCACGACGACGCCGCGGAACGCCCGCACCACTATACCGACATGGACGCCGACGACACTTACCCGTTCCCGAATCTGCGCCGGCAGTTCGTTCTCGAAAGAGCGGCGCCCATGTTCTGGCAGCTTCGCAACGGGGACTCGTTATGGCAAATCGAGCGATTCACGCTGCGCCTGGCCGATTCTCTTCAACACCGGCGTTGGCAGGCGGCGGATCAGGACGCGGTTTTCGCAGCCCACTACGCCACCGACCTTACTCAGCCTCTGCACACGGTCAAGAACTACGACGGCCAATTGACGGGGCAGAAGGGTGTGCACGCTCGCTTCGAGACCGATCTGGTGAACGCCCTGGCGGACGGCTGGCGGCTCGAGGCCCAGCCCGCGATTTTCTTGCCGGACCTGCGCGGCCGGATCTTCGAGGAGGCGGTTCGAAGCTTTAATTGCAGGAATCTGGTCTTCGCCTCCGATCGTATCGCGGTTTCCGGCCGGACCTATCTCGATCCGCAGTACAGTGCGGTCTTCTACAAGCTCGCCGCACCCTTGGCCCTCAAACAGCTTTCGGACGCAGCTTCCTTCGTCAGTAGCCTCTGGTATACTGCCTGGGTTCGAGCGGGAAAGCCCGCGCTGCCGGGTCACTCCGGCGCGTCCCATTTGGAGAGTAGCGCCGACCTTCAGAGCCAGCGTTGAGCAAAGCGAAGGGTGGGCAAGTGCCCCGACAGGTCGGAGCGCTACGATCAGGTCTCGCGATGAGCCGAAAACGAATAGTCGTGGCGGGGATTGTCCTGGTGGCCTTCTGCCTGGGGGTTTTGGTGGGCCGTCGCACGGAGCGCGCGCCTCAACCTCCGGCATCCTCTCCTTCGAGTCCTTCGAGTGCCGCGCCCCGAGGAGAGGCGGCCGGTTGCGTCGACATCCGCAATGCGGCTCCGCTGGCGGGCAAGATGGGTTGCGTTACCGGACGCGTGCTCAAGGTATTCACGTCGAAGGGGGGCAATACGTTTTTCGATTTCTGCGAGGATTATCGCAACTGCCCGTTCACCAGCGTGATATTTTCTTCCAACAAAAGCAAGTTTGGTGATGTGCAATCCTTGGCAGGAAGGCAAATTGAAATCCGCGGGTCAATTACCGTGTACCAGGCGAAGCCCGAGATCGTTATCCGCGATCCGGAGCAGATTCGCATGGCGCCGTGACGGCTCCCCTTCTCGGCTGAAGGAGGGACGGCAGGTGGATGCTAGCAGGACTGCTCGACTTAGGCAACCACCCCCTTACCCCCTCCTTAACGAAGGAGGGGAAACGGGTCCACGTGGTCGTGAAGCGGTTTGAGAGGCTGTATGCGTTGTTGCGTAGGATTGATTATCGTCGCGGCCAGTCTGTTCATGGGCGGAGACTTCATGATCCTTGGGATCGCCACCGTGCATGAAAACGGCTCGTGTGGAGCTAGCCGCGGAATCCCGGAAGGGCGGGGCTTTAGCCCCGCCGTCAGGGCCCTCACCCACCACTTCGTGGTCCCCCCTCTCCCGCTCGCGGGAGAGGGGTCGGGGGACAGGGAGTTGCCACTCACGGCGGGGCTGAAGCCCCGCCCTTCCGTCGCCATTCTTGTGGCAGCGAAGGATCTCCGTCTTTGGCTCGGCGGTTCATCACAAACTGCCGAGATGCCTCGCGGAGTTTACCCTGAGCGCAGCGAACGGGCTCAGCATGACAACAGCGCCCCACAACAGACCGCAGCGCCGGCCTCTCCCCAGCTCTTGCCGGGAGTTGCGGAGGCGGTCAACAAGGGGTTCGACCTGCTGTCGCGCCAGGACGCCGCAGGCGCGGAAGCCGCCTTTCGCCATGCCATTGAACTGCAGCCTGAACTCGAATTGGCGCACCGCGGGTTAGGCACGGCTTTGCGAGCCCAGGGCCAGGAAGAAGCGGCCGTGCGCGAACTCGAAGTGGCCACGCGCCTCGACGCTTCGGATGCGGATGCGCACTACGAACTGGCGGCCACGGCCTGGGCGCTGAGCCGGCGCCCGGCAAATTCGCAGCACGCTCGCGGAGCTCCCGGGCAGGACTACCGCGCCTTGGCCGCCGCCGAGTATAAGAAGCTGGCCGCGCTCAGGCCGCAAGACGCCTCGATCCGGCAGATCCTGGCGGAACTCGACCTCGAGGCGGGACGAAAAGAAGAAGCGCTGACTGAGATGCAAGAGGCGGCCCGCGCCGCTCCGGACGATGCCGCGACCCACGTGGGCTTGGGCCGCGTCTATTTTGCGGAAGCCGAAGAAGACAAAGCCGCCGCAGAATACCAAAAGGCTTTGCAGCTCAACCCCAAGGAAGGAGAGGCCTATCTGGCTCTGGGCCAAATGCGGTTTTTCGAAAAGCGATTCGCGCAGGCGGCAGAGAATTTTGGGCACGCTATCGAGGTTTCCCCCAACCTCGGCGCGGCGTATGCAGGCATGGCGCAGATTTTCATGCAACAGGGCCGTTCCGCCGAGGCGCGAAAAATGCTGGAGAAGGTCGTGGCGCTCGATCCGGAAGATTGGCAGAGCCAGTATCAGCTTGCGGTCTTGATGAACTCAACAGGGGAAGTGGGGGCCGCCACGGAACTGCTGGAGAAAGTCACGCGCGCGCATCCGGATTATCTCCCGGCGCAGGAACAGTTGGTGATGGGACTGGTGCGACGCGGGGATCTCGGGCGGGCCAGCGCCAAGGCGGATGCGTTGATTGCCGGCGAGCCTCAGGCGGCGGAGGGGCACCGCCTGCGCGCGCTCATCCTCCGCAAGCAGCACGACCTCGAAGGGGCGCTGGCAGAAGCCGCGATGGCGCTGGGGACTGAGCCTGACTCCGCCTCCATGCTGGCGCTCCAATCGATCTCGCTCTGGGAGCTCAAACGCAAGAAAGACGCCCTGGTGGCGTTTCGCGCCGCGGCCAAGCTCGAGCCGAAGGTGGCGACGGCGGAGGTTTTCTGCCGCCTGGTGGCGTGCGACGCCAATGATATCAGCGCGGTCAGCGATTTCCTGCGGCGCAACCGCTGGGTGCTGGCGCCTCCGCCCGAGCCATAGGCTCCATATATAGGCTATACTGAAAGGGACTTTCCGTCCAATCTGACTTCTTGGCCCCCTGCTTCCTCAACTTCCGTCGAAATCGCCTTAGGGTGAGTTTCTCCTTTGACAACACGCTCCGCTAGTGGTAGGGTTGCGCCCAAGGTGCGTGTGGGGACTTCACGCGCAGGCCGCCGGGCTGAACTTCGAACCAGCGCGAAGATGCCCATACGCTGTCCGAGGTGGCCATGCAAGGAACTATCAAGCGAATCATCCGTGACCGTGGATTCGGGTTTATCCGCACTGCCGAGGGCCAGGAAGTGTTCTTCCACCGCAGCAGCCTTCAGGGACTCAACTTCGACGCTTTGAAAGAGGGGACAAGCGTTGAACTTGAAGTGGAGAGAGGGGACAAGGGTCCTCGAGCTACGAACGTGCGCTCTGGCGGAGCTTAGCGCTGCCGGAAATTACAGGATTCTCGAGCGATCACCTTCTTCCGGAGCAATGGGCGAGAATAAGCGAAATCACAGGATAGGTCTGCCTCGGATTCGATCCAGGCTGTTCCCGCCACTACGCGAGTGTGTATAATGCTGCCTCGCGCTCCCAAGGCGCCGGCACGTATTGGAAGGGCACTCAGGGCTACGATTCGACAATGCTGCGGTCACGGCTCGCCGCCATAAGGCTGGTGCTTGGTTGGTTTCATGAGCGCAATTTCAAGCGGCACTCGGAAGGGCGGGGCTTTAGCCCCGACGTCTATGGGTGCAGGGTTAGATGGGCCTTTAGGCCCTGAAGGCAAGCCGCTTCAGGGGCTGAAGCCCCGCCCTTCCGCTTCCGACGAATAAGTTCGCTTACTAATTCAGCTAAGCACGAGGCCTCCCGACTGCGATCCCTGACTATGACTGATGTGCGACAGGATGGTATTGCGTGCGCTGGGAACTGGACCCTTGATCTCGTCAAGGTCATCGACGGTTATCCTCCAGAACACTCCCTCGCCAGCATCACCGCCGAATCCATGGGCGGAGGTGGCTGCGCGTTCAACGTCTCCCTGAGCCTCGCTAAATTCGACGGCGAGCTCGATCTCTACCCTTTGGGCGTAATCGGAAACGACTCCTACGGGGACTTTCTGATCGATCAATTCCGCCCTTATCCCCACGTCCACCTCGAGCAGCTTAGGCGGACCAGCCGGGACGGAACGTCTTATACGGACGTTTTCAATGTCGCTTCCACCGGCCACAGGACCTTCTTTCACTATCGGGGAGCCAACCGGCTTTTCTCGCCTGAAGATGCCGACCTCGAGAAGTTGCCGGTCGGCTGGTTTCATTTGGGCTACCTGAATCTGCTGGACGCCATGTATCAACCGGACGAGCAGTTCGGGACTGCGGCCGCGCGGTTCCTGGCTCGAATCCGCGAACGGAACATCCAGACTTCCATCGATCTGGTGTCAGAGGATAGCGACCGTTACCTGCAGATTGTTTCTCCGGCGTTGAGGTTCGCGTCCTATTGCATCATCAACGACTTCGAAGCCGAGCGACTTTCCGGAATACCGATTCGGCGCGAAAAGGCGTTGATCCTCGCGAATCTGAAGAGAATTGCCAGCGCTATTCTGAGCTTGGGCGTCGAGGCGATGGTGGTGATTCACTTTCCCGAAGGAGCGTACCTCCTGGCCAGGGACGGAGGTGAGATTCTCCAGCCTTCCCTGGAACTTCCCGCAAGCTATATTGTGGGCAGCACAGGCGCCGGCGACTCGTTTTGTGCGGGCGTGATTTATGGGCTCTCGAAGGGCTGGAGCCCCGACAAGGCGCTCCGATTCGCCGCCTGCGCCGGGGCGATGAACCTGAGCGATCTGACCACCACGGGCGGAATAAGGCCCGCGGCAGAAGTCTTCGAGATGGAGGGGAAGTTTCCCTACCGGAGGCTGTGGTAACAGCGCGCAGTTCATCCCTACATCTCAGGCCCGGAGGGCCGACAGAGAGTAGCCCACGGCGTCAGCCGTGGGTTGCGAGGCCATTTCCCTTATTCCTCAGCCCCGGAGGGGCGACGGGGTCTACTCCCAAATGTAGCGCTCGTCGTACGCAATCCCGTGGCGCTTCAGGAACGCGACGAACTCCTCTTGGAATGTGACCTTGCGACGGTGTTGGTCTTGGCTGCGAATATATCTCACGACCGCCGGAACATTGGATTGGCTCACGCTGAATGCCCCGTAACCGGTCTGCCACGCGAAAGTCGCCCGGTGTCGTGTCCCGTGGACCCACAATGACGAGTTGCTCTTGAGCACGCGGAGGACTTCGGCGACAGCCAGAGTGGGGGGCAGGGACAGAAGGCAGTGCAGGTGGTCGGGCCGAGCATTCGACTCGATCACCTTGCCATGCAACTTGCGAATGATCCCGCCCAGGTAAGCGAGCATGTCCGCGCGCAGGTCGGGAGTGAGCAATGCCATGCGGTCCTTGGTGGAAAAATAACATGAGTGAGAAGATTGGCAAACGTGTGGGCCATGATCTGTCGCCCCTCTGGGGCTGGGCTATCTTAACGCAACCTTCGAACCCACGGCTAACGCCGTGGGCTACTCTCTGACGGCCCTCCGGGCCTACGATGACGGGGGCATCAAGAAATGTGCAAACTCGGGCTGGCCGAGAGCAAAGCTCTGAGCTTCGGCGTTCCCAATCAGCGAAAACCGCAGAGCGTTGCTCTACGCCGGCCGATCTCCTTAAGTGAAGGCGCCTGCGACGCATTACACTAATGGTCGCGCGGCCAAGCAGTCACCGGCGCTGCACTCCAGGATTCGTTCACTGCACGCGCCGGGCCGGATCGGGGGCGGGAGGCGCAGGCGGCGCTACCATCAAGCCCAAACCTTGCAGCAGCATTACCGTCCGCTGCGCCGCTGCTCGCCAGACGAGTTGGCAACCTTCTCCCTGACAGTTCTGCACGTAGACGTCGCCGCCGGAATATTCCAGGCTGCAATTCTTGAACGTGCAGTTGACGAAAATCCCGTCATCCAATACCAGGTGCTGGTTCTCGAAGATCTTGTTTTCGTGTCGAGTCATGAGAAGACGAGGCTACCACCACCTGGCTGTGTCTGCAAGCGCAGGCGGCGTGGAAAAATCACCCGCCTGTCATCCTGAGCAAAGCCAAGGATCTTCGCAGTTCCATAGGACTCAACGATTCACGTACAACTGCAGAGATCCTTCGCTACGCTCAGGATGACACATTCCGAATTCCTTCACACCTTCTCAGGCTTGAAGCAGAGGCGGCTTACTGGCGCTACACGGCGGTGCATTCTCTAGTGTAGTGCGTCACAGACGCTTTCACTTAAGGAAATAGGCTGGCGCAGAGCGAAGCTCTGCGGTTTCCATTGATTCGATTGATGCCAAAACGCAGAGCTTCGCTCTGCGCCAGCCTGAGAAAGTGATTCCGCCGCTTTGATTCGTCTCAGGCAGCCATGCCGACAGGACGCACCATCTCAACCGCAAGTTTGCGGGGTGAAGAGAGCGAGGCCTGCACTCGCGCCTTGAGTCGCACCAGCGCCTCAGCGTGAAGTTGTGATATGCGCGATTCATCCACTGCGAGCCGGGAGGCGATCTCTTTCATGGTCAGATCCTGCTGGTAGTAGAGGGTGACAATGAGCCGTTCCCGTTCGGGCAGGCGCTCCAGAGCGCGGTTCAGCAAATCGCGTTGCTCGCGGCGATAGCAGAGGTCGAAGGGATCCTCAGCAAGTTCACGGACTGCCACCAGATTCTCTTCTTTCACCGGCAGCTTGACTGCGGCTGCTGCCGTTTCGGAATGCTGCCACCCGTCAAAGCCCAGCGCGTGCACTTCTTGCGACCACCGGTGCCACACTTTGAGGCTAATCCCCAATGCCCGCGCGATTTCTTCGCCTTGCGCGGGGCGGCCCAGGCGTGCTTCCAACTCGCGATAGGCCTTTTCCACTTTTCTTACGCGGCGCCGCATGTCGCGGCTGGCAGGGTCGAGACTTCGCAGCGCGTCCAGGATGCCTCCGCGGATCCGGTGCCGCGCGTAGCTTTCAAGCTTCACCTTTCTGGAAGGATCGAATTTTCGCAGTGCATCCACCAACCCCAGAGTTCCGGCCCCCACCAGGTCGTCCATCTCCACGTGAGGCGGCAAGTGCTGGCGCATCTCGAATGCCACGCGCTTGACCAACGGCGCCATCGCCTGCAGCAGGTCCTGAGTTCCCAGGTCTGATTTGCCGTTGCCGTTTCCCCCTGCTTTTCCCTTCGCTAACTCGGGAGCGGGAGCAGGGATCGGGGATGGGCCAGTTTCGCCGTTTTGTAGAGGCGACGGGCCGATGAGGGGAGAAGCAACAAGTACTCCTGGGGTTGAACTGTGAACCGGTAACTGCCGCGACCGGCGGCTGGTGGTTCCAACTCCTGCCAATTGTCCTGTCATGACGCACCTCGCTTTTTCGATTTGCGCCACGCGACAACCTCAGGGGGATTGCGTGTTGAGAGGCAACACTCCACCACCGGCGCAGGAACTCATTTCCTGCGCTAACCTCACGCTTACTTGGTTCGTGAGTTCGCGGCGCTGGCATTAGAAATTGCAAATGCCGTGCCAGCCCGCTGGCGGCACTGAGAATCCGTTCCCGGACACCGCCTGCCGCGTTTCGCCCGGGTTACGTAGCGTAGTGTGCAGGGCTTAGCCTCGGTCCGGACGGACGCCGGCCCGGGAATCACGGACAGGCAATTAACATCGAAGTTTCAAGGGCATAGCGAACGATGAGGCGTGCCAGGAGAAAACTGAGGGCGGGCCCGTTCTAGCCTCAGACCCGAAGAGCGGCGCGACGGGGAAAGCGAGTTCGAGGCTGCTCGATTTCTTGTCCGGCGAAGCATGAGTTCGCCGGCGCTTCAGCTTCAGTTCCAAATTGGAAAAGGTCCCGGCTTCGAAAATCTTGCCTGCCTCAGGGTCGAGCGGTCAGCAGATTGTCCTGATTGCAGTCGCCAACTGCGGCATTGCTTAAAGCCCCCATTCAACCCAGCCGATACTAATCATGGTTGTGGGATGAGGCTGGGTGATGCGAACTGGATGCGCGCGAGAAGTGTGCAGCGACCAGAAAGCGCACGAGATCCACTGCGCGGCACCAGCCCCCCAAGAACCGCCGGCCAATTACAAGCGGGAGCGCGTGGGAAAGCAGGCGCGAGGCCGGCCAGAGAAAGAAATAGGACTTGGGCGGAAAGACTTGTCGGACTTCTTATCCGCAAGCCGGCGTGCGCCGATGCGAGTTCCAAAATGGGAACCGGCGTCCCGAATTGGAAAAGCCCCGGCGTTTCTAGGTGATAATTATGCGGGACCGATGCAGAACAAAACCAGACAGGAAGAAGGAAGAGGACGATACAAAGCCTCGGTCCCAAGCCTCCGAGAATTCCAGCTCACTTCCCAAGGCGCTCAGTCGGGTGGACGAATCCTCGGTCTCGGCCATGGCCCCGGGGGACGTCTTTTTGCTTGATGAAATAGGGGCGGTTAGTCCATATTCTGAGCCTGCTTTCCATGCCATTCTCGCCTGCCCGCTGTGTGGGGGCCAAGTTCTGATTTCCACCGCGCAGTATTTGGGGTTCACGCCGATTCTCTGTGCGTCCAGAACCTGCCCAGGCTTTTTCAGAATCGTTGATGACGGGCGGTTTGTATATCTGCCCGTGAATTAGCTTCTCCTCTCCACCAAACGCTGAACGACTAGATGCGGACCTCCCGTTCGCTGTTTTCATTGCAGCATGGAGTGCGGCAGCGGAGCTGCCGCACTGGAATTCGAGCGGACGGCGGTAGCTGGCGCTCCCGCACTCCAAGGTGCCTTCGACCGAACCATTTTCGGCGCAGTCGCTCATGCCCGTCGACTTACGGCCACCCAGAAACCATGAAAATGGCTCCGCCGCCGACACCTTCTGGTAGCGAGGACCCCCGTTGTTGGAGTCCGCGGCTTGTCGACGGTCCTTCGGAAAAGCCTACCCTGTTACACTCAAAATCGCCTCATCATCTATTCTTCAAGAGCGGATTTGGTTTATGCTGGTGCATCACCAACGGAGGTTCACTTGAGTCGATGCCGAGCTGTCGTTCTATGTGTTCTTGCCGTATGCGCAGCGACAAGCCACGCGGGCGCGCAACAGTACTCGCCGGCGTTATACCAGGAGATGCGCTGGCGCCTGATCGGGCCGCATCGCGGCGGCAGGACGCGCGCGGTGGCCGGCGTGCCGAGCCAGCCCAACGTCTTCTACATGGGGCAGGTCAACGGAGGTGTCTGGAAGTCGGACGACTACGGCCGCACCTGGAACCCGATCTTCGACGACCAGCCCACGCAGTCGATCGGCGCCATTGCCGTGGCTCTTTCAGATCCCAACGTAGTCTACGTGGCGAGCGGAGAGGGCTTGCAAAGGCCGGATCTCTCCGTGGGAGATGGCATCTACAGGTCCGCCGACGCCGGCAAGACCTGGACCCACCTCGGATTGCGCGACGGGCAGCAAATTCCCGCGCTGGCCGTTGACCCCCGCGACCCGAATCGTTTATTTGCGGCGGTACTCGGCCATCCTTATGGACCCAACGAGGAACGCGGCATCTTTCGGTCAACGGACGGCGGCCAGACTTGGCAGAAGGTCCTGTATAAGGACGAGAACACGGGCGGCTCCGACATCGAAATAGATCCCTCGAATCCCGAGGTGCTTTACGCCTGTTTATGGCGCGCGCGCCAGGGGCCCTGGGAGGACAGAAACGAATATGGCGGCGCGGGCGGCGGGATCTTCAAATCCACCGACGGGGGCAACACCTGGAACAAGCTCGCCGGCGGTTTGCCCGATGACCTGATGCAGGCCTACGTCGCCATCGCACCCAGCAACCCGCAGCGGCTTTACTCGAGCCTCGCTGACGCTCACACGACGCACATCTACCGTTCCGATGACGCCGGCGAGCATTGGACTCAAATCTCGACTGACACGCGTCCCGCAACGCGCATTGGCGGCGGCGATCTGGCGATTCCTGCAGTCGACCCGAAAAACCCTGACGTGGTCTACACCGCCAGCATCGTTTGTTGGCGCTCGACTGACGGAGGCAAGACGTGGACTGGCATTCGCGGAGCGCCGGGCGGCGATGACTACCAGAACCTTTGGATTAACCCCAACAATCCCAACACGATTCTGCTGGTGAGCGACCAGGGCGCCATCGTGACGGTGAATGGCGGGGAGACTTGGAGTTCCTGGTACAACCAACCGACGGCGCAACTCTATCACGTCATTGCCGACGACGCGTTTCCCTATCGCGTTTACGGCGGCCAGCAGGAGAGCGGTTCGGTGGGAATTGCCAGCCGTGGCAACGACGGCGAAATCACTTTCCGAGAGTGGCACCCGGTGGGCGTTATCGAGTATGGTTACGTTGCGCCCGACCCGCTTCATCCGAACATTGTCTATGGCGCCGGCCGCAGTTCAGTGTCGAAGTTCGACTGGACGACGGGACAGGTTCAAGACGTGACGCCGATAGCAACCCGTGGCGACACGTACCGCACCGATCGCACCGAGCCTGTCATGTTCTCTCCCCTCGATCCGCACATCCTCTACTACGCGGCCAACGTGCTCTTTGAGACTCGCAACGGCGGCGTGTCGTGGCAGACCATCAGCCCGGACCTCACACGGCCTCATCCGGGCATCTCGGCGAGCCTGGGCGACCTGGCCGAGAAAGACGAGTATGCAGCCAAAGTGCGGGGCGCCATTTATGCCCTCGCCCCGTCGTTCAAGGATATCAGCACGCTTTGGGCCGGGACCGATGACGGCCTCATCTGGATTACCCGCGATGGGGGCAAGAACTGGAACAACATTACGCCCCCGGAGTTGATACCGTGGAGCAAGGTCACGCAAATTTCGGCTTCGCATTTCGACAACGACACCGCGTTCGCCTCCGTCAGCCGTTTCCGGATTGACGATCTGCACCCTTACATCTACCGCACGAAGGACGGCGGCAAGACCTGGCAAAAGATAGTTACGGGACTGCCCGACGCGGGCCCGGTAGACACGGTGCGCGAGGACCCGATGGCGAAGGGACTGCTCTTTGCCGGCACGGAGAATTCCGTTTGGGTGTCGTTCGACAACGGCGATCACTGGCAGTCTCTCCAACTGAACCTCCCTCACACTTCCATGCGCGATCTGTGGATTCACAAGGACGACCTCCTGGTGGGGACGCACGGCCGCTCGATGTGGGCGCTCGACGACATTACTCCTCTGCGTCAGATGGCGGCTGCGGAGAACGCGTCTGTTTTCCTTTTCAAACCCGCCACCGCCTACCGGGTGCGGCGCGACAACTACACCGACACGCCACTTCCTCCGGATGAGCCGGCGGGCCAGAATCCCCCAGACGGAGCGATTATCGACTACGTTCTTAGCGAGGCCGCGACCGGTCCCGTCACGCTTGAGATTCTGGACGCGACGGGCAAGTCGTTACGCCGCTTCTCGAGCGATGACAAAGCGCCGTTCACTCTTGAGTCGCTCAGGCAATCGCTGGGCATCCCGATTTATTGGGTCCGCATGCCCAGGATCCTCTCGAGTGCGCCGGGCATGCACAGGTTCGTATGGGACCTGCGCGAGACTCCGCCGCAATCGTCCGAATACGGCTATCCGATCTCGGCCGTCCCTCACGACACCCCGCGCGAGCCCTCGGGACCCCTCGTGCTTCCCGGAAGATACACAGTGCGGCTGACTGCCCAGGGAAAGACTTTAACTGCTCCGCTCAACGTACTGATGGACCCGCGCGTCTCGACGCCCGCCGCAGGCTTACGACAGCAATATGAGGTTGAATCCCGCTTGGTGACGATGATTAACGAGAGTTTCGAAGCGCGCGCCGAGTCGAGCAGTCTTGACCGTCAACTCGATTCGCTCACAAAGCAGGCGCAGGGTTCTGTCGCGGATTCGTTGAGTACGCTGCACACCAAGCTGTCTGCGCTTGTGGGAAGCCGCCCCGGACGCTTCGCGCCAATTCCTTCGGCGGCGACGCTCTCGCGTATAGCGGGTGAGGTCGGAGGGCTGTACGGCCAGGTCGGGGGCGCCGACGTGGCGCCGACCGCAACGCAGATGGCCGCACTCGCTGCCGTCGAGAAGGATTATGCTGAGGTGATGGGCCGTTGGAAACCGATCAAGTCGACGGACCTACCCGCACTCAACCGGCAATTAAGCGCCGGGGGGCTTACTGAGATCAAACTGCAAGCTGAGCCCGAGCCCGCATCCGAGACTGAAAACGAGGAGTGAGCGATCTCCAGCGTCACGAAGATGTGTCTGTCTTAAGCCCCAAAGGGGCGATCTATCACAGCCCAGGCCAACGGCCTGGGTCAACGTCGTGCCTTCGAACTCGTAGCCCTGTAAGGGCGAAATACATCTCCGGCGCTTAGTCCCCGACGTAGCGTTCGTCGTACTCAATGCCGTGGCTCTCCAGCAGTTTGCGATACTTCCGCCCTTTCAGGGCTGACCCAATCTAAACGGGCTGACATCGCGGACCCAGGCCGTTGGCCTGGGCTTCGTTAGATCGCCCCTTTGGGGCTCCGCAGTCGACCTGCGCACGACTGCCTGCGCGGTGAGGCGCTACGATTTTCAGCGTCCTGCCGGAGGTTAGTTGTTTTTCGGCGGCTCATCAGTTTCCGTCTTAGCTCGCTTCGATCCCTCAGCCAGGTGTATCAAGGCAGCAGCGGCAACGAATTGAACGGTATCCTTCTCATCATCCATCGCAGGTTCAATCGTCTTCAAGAGTCTCGAATCGCCTCGCTCGGCAATAGCCTTCAAGGCAGCGATGCGGACGGGATAACTGTGATCGGAGACGGCGTCGATGAGCGCGGTACGCGACTCGGGGTCGGGATCCTTGGCAAGCACCTCCGCTGCTGCCGCACGTATCGAGTCGGAACCATTCTTGGTGATCAGCTTATACGCGGAGACGCCAATTCCCCCGAAGGGCACAAAGCCCAGTCCTGTTTCGACCCCGAATACGGCCAGCTTTTTCGGATCGTCCAACTTTGCGCGTTGCTCGGCAATCAACCCGCGTCCGGCTTTGCGCTGGCCGGTCAGTACGGCGTAGTAGACGTCATAGGCTCTATGGTCGTGCATGAGCAGGAGCGAATGGGCGGCTGACAGCACGACGACAGGGTCCTTGTCTGACAGCGCCTCTACCAACTTAGGGATCGAGCGCGTGGAGCGCATGTCCCCGAGCGCTATGGCCGCGGCGGCCCGCACTCGAGGATTGTCGTCGCCCAGGGCTTTTTCAGCCATCGTCCGAGCCCGGGCATCGCGCGGCAGCAGTCCCAGAGCTTCAACGGCGTCGGCGCGCTTTATGGCGTTCTTCTCTGCGACGCCGGAGTCCAGAATATTCCATGCCTTTTCCTTTGGCGTCGTCGCCGCGCGAAGACCACACGCCGCCAGCAAGACCAAACCCAGCGTAAGGAGCGACGCCGCACAGATTCTTTCGCTCCTCCGCGACGCCGGTCCTGTCATTGACCAAGCATCGAAGCCGCCTTGTCCAAGTTCGTGTTCGAGTCTATTCATGCGCCCGCACCTCTGCTTGACATGCATCGTAAGGTCCAGATTCCCATCGTGCCCGCTAACTGCACTTCGATCTACTGGGTAGCTGCTAGTGCTTAGCCGAATTAGCAAGCGAACCTATTCGTTGGAACCGAAGGGCCGGGCTAAAGAGTCGGCGTGAAGACTCGTTTTTGTGTCATTCCGAGGAGCCGCAGGCGACGAGGAATCTCGCTCTGCCCTAGAAAACATTCAGAGCGAGATTCCTCGCGCAGTTTACCCTGAGCACCCAGAGCGAGATTCCTTCACTTCGTTCAGGACAGGCTCTTCGCTGCGCTCAGGATGACAGCGAAGGGCTCGGAATGACACTCCAAAGGAGGTTTTCACACAGACTCTAAAGCCCCGCCCTTCCTTCGGCCATTTGGCATTGCGCTTGTTAACCCAACTAAGCACTGCCCCTGTCGTCGCTCTAGAACGTCCCACTACTTCAATATTACATCAGGTGGAAAAAATTGGATTGCGGATCGAAACCCGCTAAAATGTAGCGCGTGTCACATGCCTTGCTCAACCACTGTTCACGCGGGCGGCCAAGCACTCGAGTTCAGCCCAGCCGTGCCCTTTTGTTGTCATTCGCCCTGGCACTACTATCCTCGGCAGCACAGGCGCAGGACCCACGGGGAACCATTGTCGGCCTCGTCCAGGAATCGACGGGCGGGCGCGTCCCCGCGGCCACCATTGTGGTTCGTGCGGAGGGCGCTCTCCTCGAGCGGCGAGCTACGGCCGGCCGGCTCGGAGATTTCCGCCTCGATGGGCTTCCCCCGGGCAACTATCAGGTCATCGTCAATGCTCCCGGATTTGCCGAGGCCCTGGCCGAGGTGACTGTCGTCGTCAGTTTTGTCGAAGATATTACGGTCACGATGCGTCTGGCGAGTTTGACGCAGAACTTGGAGGTGAAGAGCCAGGCTTCTTCTATCACGACCCAGCCGCTGGATGTCACCGGAACAGCACATCAGGGCGCCGTCTCCCCACAGGACCTACAGGAAATCCCGCTGGCACACCGCAGTTTCGCCAATATCGCCTATCTTGTTCCCGGCACCGAGCCCGTTGAGCCGTCCGACCCCACGAAGGCGCGCATCACCGCCGTCTCTTTCGGCGGCAGTTCCGGCCTCAACGTTCAACTCTCGGTGGATGGCGTCGACAATTCCGATGATTACATCGGCGGCTTTCTCCAGAATTTCTCGCCTGACACCATCCAGGAATTCGCCGTCCGCACCTCACAGGAAGATGCGGATACCGGCCGCACCACGGCAGGCTCCGTGGTGATCGCCACCAAGCGCGGCACCGATCAGTGGCATGGGGACGGGGCATTCTATGAGCGAGCGGCGAACCTGAATGCGCGTTTTCCGATTGACAATCCCGCTCCTGATCCCAAGCAGCCCTTTTCGCGCCAGAATTATATCGGGGCCATCGGTGGGCCAATCAAAAAGCAGAAAGTCTGGTTCTTTTCCTCCCTCGAGGCTGTTCACGAGGACGCGAGCGTCGCTTACAGTCCCACCAGCATCACGCAATTCGATGCTCTGGCTTCCCTCGCGGCAGAGGGATTGATTCCCGGCGTAAACTCCATCGCGGTGCCGCCCTACGTGCACGTTCCCTTCCGCGATTACATGGGTACGACCCGGTTCGACTGGACGGAGTCGCCCCGTTCGCAATGGTTTCTGCGGGCGGCAACCGACAATTACAACACTCGAAACGACCTCGTCCAGCAAGCTACCCTGCCGTCCACCGGCGCCACTTCGGACTCGCGGTACTGGAGCTTCGCCCTCGGCAATCAGTTCTCCTTCAGCTCAACTTGGTTGGGATCGCTTACCCTCGGCGCCGGCCTTCTGCACCACACCGAAACGCGCAACGCCAACCTGGGCTTCGCCCTGGCGTTCCCGTTCAGCTCAACCTCCAGCACCATTTCCGGGTTTGAGACTTTCGGCGACAACCAATTCGTTACCCCCATCACCGCCTTCCCGGTGCTGCGCAACCAGGAGAAATACCAGTTCCGCTATGACGTGAGTCATGTTTCCGGACGCCATGCTCCGCGCTTCGGAGTGGACCTCATTCACGAACCTGTGATGAGCGGCGCACTGGCGGGGACGGCGGAGAATCTCACGGTCTTTCCACTCAATCCGATCGTCTATCTTGGTGAGCCTCGGCAGTTCTTGGCCGATCTTTCCTGTGGACCCGCGGCCACGCCAGGCGCGACTTGCGCGGACACGCCGGCCACCAATGGCAGCTTCTCGCAGAACCTCGAACGGGTGGGGTTTTATGCGGAAGACTCGTGGCACCTGAATTCGCACCTTATCGCCAATTATGGCTTACGCTACGACACGACGTTTGGCCTTCTCGAGGCCTCGGGCCGCTCGCAATTGCAAGACCCGGCGTTCTTGACTCTCCGGGCTTTGCAGATCCCCCTCAGCAACGCTGCACCCCACGACTATCGGGGGGCCGTCGCGCCCCGCCTCGGGATCGCATACTCTCCCGGGCATAGAGGTGCCACGGTGATGCGCGCTGGGTTCGGCAAATACTTCAACGACCTCGCGCAGAATGGCTGGGTGACGGCTTTCCAAGCGGTCAATGAAGCGCCCGGCAGGTGCATCAGCCTCGGCGATCCCGGATGCATTCCTGGCGCGGCCGCGGGCGGTGCGGGGGCGCTCATCGATCCGCGCTACAAGACGCCGTATGCGCTTCACTCGAGCGCCGGCATCCAGCACGCTTTCAACTCGAAATGGAACCTGTCCGCCGATTGGGTCCATGAACAGGGAGTTCATTCCTACGCTCGCTACCAGTACCAAGCCGGATTCACATTGTTCTCCCCGCTATTCCCGCTTTCGGACTCAACCGGCCAGATGAACAACGTCCCCAACATGACCTTATTCCGTTCCGACAATCGCTCGCGCTATGACGGCCTGATGATCCATCTGCAGGGGAATGTTTCAGGGCGGTTCAACCTGGTCGCGAACTACACGCTTTCGAAGGCCAAGACGTGGGGCTGCGTGCTGGGCGAGCTTTTTGACTACGTTGACGGTGTGTGCGACCCGCTGCACGCTTTCGGCCCAGGCGACTTCGGCCCCTCGGGTGAAGACGTGACGCACCGCCTGGTGGTGGCCGGCATCTTCCGCCTTCCGGGCGGGCTCGAGACCTCGCTGCTCTCGCAGGCGGAGAGCGCCCGGCCTATCACTCTCACCACGCCGGTGGACGTGAATGGATTCGGAGATTCGCTCGACGATCGCGCAGTGATCAATGGAGTCGAGACATCTCTCGACGAGTTTCGCGGAACACCTTATATCCAGGTCGATATGCGGGTCAGCCGGCCCTTCAACGTGCGCGAGGGCTGGATGGTCATGCCCTTCATCGAATTCTTCAACCTGTTCAACCGGAACAACCCCGGCGCCAACTACGTCACCAACCTCGCCGCCCTACCCATGCCTGTTAACGAGCTTTTCAACGCCACCGCATTTTGCCAAAACGCGGCCTGCACCGAGACGACGCCTATTTCGAATCCCAAGCAACTGCTGGTTCCTTCCGGAGCGTTGGGAGATTTCTTCGGACCCGGCACCACGGTGGGAATCCCCTTCGCCGCGCAACTCGGCGTGCGCCTCACGTTTTAGCGACACATGTCATCCTGAGCGAAGCGAAGGATCTCTGCAGTTGTTTACTAGAAGCTGTTTCAGAACCGCCTGGCAGAGGAGAGATTACAGAATGCCGCCCAGGATCCCCGGCCACCGCTCGAGCCCTCAGCCCTGAAGGGGTTGGACATGAGTAGCCGGGGGCAACGCCCCCGGAAACCTCGTGCCCCTCACCCCCTTTCCCCTCTCCCCGCCGACGGGGAGAGGGGTGCCGAAGGCGGGGTGTGGGGTCGCGTCCGGGGGTTTCACCCCAGGGCACTCGATTTGCTCCCCTCCGGGGAGCACGGCTTCACGCGTGCCGACGATCTCCGCTGGAAACGGGTATAGGCGGTTTTGAAACAGCTTCTAGTCTCCGAACTAGAAGCTAACTGCAGAGATCCTTCGCTTCGCTCAGGATGACAAGGCTCCAATTCTTTCATACGATCGTTCGCCGTTTGCTGGGAGACATTGCCGCGGCCTCGGATTGAGGCGCCCGGTGTTATACTTGCGCTATTGCGTGCAATCACAACTCTGGGAGGTACTGCGTCGTGACCTGGTCGTTACGTGTGCCCCAAAACGCATTCTCCGTTCTGATCTGCGCCTTGCTTCTGGGCGGTTTCTCGCCCCTTCGACTTTGCGCGCAGCAGTACGATCCCAGCCTTTTCGCGGGCCTGCGTTGGCGCATGATCGGGCCCTTTCGCGGCGGCCGCTCCGTCGCTGTCTCCGGCGTCGTCGGCCAACCCAATGTGTTCTATTTCGGCGGGGTCTGCGGTGGAGTCTGGAAGACCACCAACGCCGGCCGCACTTGGACGCCGATATTCGACTCCCAGCCCGTCGCCTCGATTGGCGCCGTGGCCGTGGCTCCATCTGGTCCCAACGTGATCTACGTGGGCTCTGGGGAGGCCGACTTCCGTTCCGATATCTGCTCCGGCAACGGCGTCTACAAGTCGACCGACGCCGGCCAGACTTGGACGCACATTGGCCTCGAGGACACACAACACATCGGGCGCGTTCTGGTGGACCCGCACGATCCCCGCATGGTGTTAGTGGCGGCGCTCGGCCACGCTTACGGACCGAACGCCGAACGCGGTGTATTCCGGTCAAAAGACGGCGGCGAGAGTTGGCAAAAGGTGCTATTCAAGGATGACGACACCGGCGCAATCGACCTCGCCTTCGACCCTCGCGACTCGCGCATCATCTACGCCGCGTTGTTCCAGACGCGCCGCCCACCGTGGAACGTCTACCCGCCGTCGTACGGACCTGGTAGTGGCCTGTATAAATCGACGGATGGCGGAGACACTTGGCGTCCGCTCACTGGCCACGGGCTGCCCTCCGAAAAACTTGGGCGCATTGGCATCGCGGTCGCTTCCAAAGCTCCAGACCGGGTTTACCTGATCGTGGATGCAAAGGAAGGCGGCGTCTACCGCTCCGACGACGGCGGCCAAAACTGGCAGCGCGCTGATCCTGACCCGCGCCTCTGGCAGCGAGGCTGGTACTTCGGCGGCATCAATGTGGACCCCAATAATCCGGACGTGGTTTATGTATGCAACACTTCCTTCTACCGTTCGACCGACGGCGGCAAGAGCTTTGAGATTATCAAGGGAGCGCCTGGGGGCGACGACTATCAACACCTCTGGATTGACCCCGACGACCCCAATCGCATGATCCTTTCGAGCGACCAGGGCGTGGTGATCAGCGTCGACGGCGCCAAGACCTGGACTTCCTGGTACAACCAGCCCACGGCGCAGTTCTACCACGTCATCACGGATAACCGTTTCCCCTACTGGGTTTGCGGCGCGCAACAAGATTCGGGTTCCGCCTGCACCATCAGCCGCGGCCACTCCGGCGCCATCACCTTCCGCGACTGGCGCCCGGTAGGCGCCGGCGGCGAGAGCGGCTATATCGCCGCCGACCCGCTCGATCCCAACATTCTCTATGGCGGATCGTTCGGCTCTGCCGTTGCCAAGTACAATCTCGCCACCGGAGAAGGCCAGGACATCGCTCCATCACTGGCCCACCCGGGCAGCTATCGCCGCACCTGGACGCTGCCGGTCGTGATTTCGCCGCGCGATCCCCACGAACTCTATTTCAGCAACCAGATTCTTTTCCGCACCCGTGATGGCGGGCAGAGCTGGCAGGTCTTGAGTCCCGATCTCACGCGTGAGGATCCCGGCGTGCCGCCCAACCTTGATGCCTCGGCAGCGGGGAATGTAGACGCTGCAGTGGGAAAGCGTCGAGGCGTGATCTACTCGATATCGCCTTCGCCACTGGTGGCGGGCGAGGTCTGGGTTGGGACCGACGATGGCCTCATCCAGGTGACGCGCGACGACGGCAAGACCTGGCAGAACGTCACGCCTCCCGACCTCACGCCGTGGTCGAAAGTGGGTATCATCGAGGCGTCGCGCCACGACCGCAACACAATCTACGCGGCCATTGACCGGCATCGCTTGGAAGACCTCAAGCCTCACATTGAACGCACCAGAGATGGAGGGAAGACGTGGGCGGAAATCGTTAAGGGCATCCCGGATGGAAGCTTTGTCAATGCCGTGCGCGAAGATCCCTTACGGCCGGGGCTCCTCTACGCTGGCACGGAAACCGGCGTCTTCGTTTCGTTCAACGACGGCGACGACTGGCAGCCGCTGCAACTGAACTTGCCCAACTGTTCGGTGCGCGACCTGGTGATCCACGATGACGACCTGGTTATCGCCACCCACGGGCGCTCGTTCTGGATTCTTGATGACGTGACGCCGCTCCGCCAACTCAGCGCACAAGCGGCGACCGCCGAGGTGTATCTTTTCCAGCCGGAGACGGCTTACCGCATTCGTCCCTCCGCCTTCGAGGGCACGCCAATGCCGGTTGATACACCGCAGGCCGAGAATCCTCCCGACGGGGCGGTGATTGATTACTACCTCAAGTCGGCGCCGAGCGGGGTTGTTACCCTCGAGGTGCTCGATTCTGCCGGAAAGCTGACGCGGCGCTATTCGAGCAGCGATAAGGCGCCCCAAATCGATCCCAAGCGGGTGGATTTTCCCACTTCCTGGATTCATTTGCCGAAACCACTCTCGGCGGAACCCGGATTCCATCGGTTTGTTTGGGACGAGCACTATCAGGCTGCGCGCGGCGGCAATCTCACGGCTGCTGTCTTCCGTGGCGGCGGAGGTCCGTGGGCGCTGCCCGGCGATTACACAGTGAAGTTGACCGTTAACGGCCAAAGCCACACGCAGCCGCTAACTGTCAAGATGGACCCGCGCGTCACGACGCCGCTTTCAGATTTGGCGCTACAGTTCAAGACCGCCGTCGAGATCAACGCTGCACAGGCGGAGATCTCCGTGGCTTTTGGCGAGGCCAATCGCCTCCATGAGCAACTTCAGGCGCTCAATTCCAACTTCGCGAAAGAGAAAGGCCGGAAAGCGCTGGCCGGAGAAGTTGACGCTCTCGATAAGAAAACGACGGCACTCTCAGGAGGGACCTCGGGCCCGGGCTTCTATGAAACGGACGCTGCACCCACCGCCAGCCTGCGCGCTTTGACCATTGCTTTGAACCAGGTCGAGAGGGCCGTGGGGAGCGCCGACCTCGCCCCGACAGCGGATGCCCTGACCGCCTTCCAGCTCGATCAGCAGGCAGTGCGGGAAGTCCTCGCAGGGTGGGAAAAGATCAAGAGCCAAGAGATGCCGAGGTTGAACTTATCGCTGAAGCAAGCCGGCTTGCCACCGGTTTCTTTGCAGGAGGAGAATAAGAGAAGCGCGGCGCTTGGCGAAACCCTGGCGCTCGACGATGCCGAGGACGAATAGACTGCACAAGGGGCGTCATTCCCCTCCTTGATAAGGAGGGGTCAGGGGTGGTTGACCGGAGTTCCACCACCCCCACCCCTCCTCCAAAGGAGGAGGGGTGCCATTTTTCGGAGCGCCAATCAGCGGGGGCCGGGATTCCCGGAGCGGTTCACCGCCACCACTGCGTACGGCGCCTTCCGGTGGTGGTCCGGGCCGGAATCAATGTACTCCGTGATTGCGGTGGATCCGATGCGCACGCCGGCGTGATAGATGCGGTAGTAGCAGAGGTCTGGTTCGGCGCTGGCCGTCCACCGCAACCGATTGGCACTCGCTGTCGCTCCACTTATTCGCGTGTCCTGGATTGCTTTGACCTCGAGACCCTTGACCGCGGCAGGAGCGTCGTCATTGTACGCCGTGGTGTAAACGGCAAGTGTTCCTGCCTCGACAGCGTCTGTCAACTTTCCCCCGCTGGGTGCCACCTTGCCTATTGGTTCTTGCAGATCGCCATCGTCCGTCATAGGGATGCGGCTCGGGTCGTACAGGTATTTCCGGAAGGCCTTCGAATCCTGCAAGTCGCCAAGGCGGATGGAAATGCGTGCCGCTTGCGACTGCCGATTGAGGACTGCGACCGACCAGGTCTTCCCCTCGTCATGTTCGAGCGCGGCCACGCGAACCAGGTCCTCTTCGCTTTCCACCTGAAAGACCGTGCCGGGCCCGCGGAAGAACTTGGTCAGCAGGCCATACGAATAGTAAGGTGCGCGCGTCAGTGCGCCGTTGGTGAGCCACTTGAACACTCCCCAATGGTTGATGCTGTGCTCTTCGGGGCGGTCGGGATAATCGTTAAAGGTCCAGTAGCCCATGGCGTAGACCCCGGCGTTGATGGCGGCCATGGCGGCTTCAGCAAGCTGCAAGCCGGCCATCCCCTCGAGCGGCGTATCGAAATACTTACAGGCGTCCCAGCGAATGCCATACTTCAAATCGAAGTATTGAGCAGGCCCGAATTCACCCAGAATGAAATCCTTGCCTCGGCCTTTGGCAAGGCCCACGGCCCACTGGCAGCGTCCGAGAAACCATTTGTAGAACCCCAGGTTGTCCGGAGCTTGCTCGTTGATGTAGTGATGCCCGCCGTATACACCCGTGATATCGTCCATGTTCTTGCTGGCCCAATCGATGGTGCCCCAATATTCGACCGGAGAAGCGTCAGTCGCCAGAAGCTTGATGCCCAATGAGCGGCGCTTGATTTCCTCGGCGATGGCGGCATGGTAGGCGCGGTAGCGGGCGAGATCAGTGTGCATGTCTGCCCATTCGATGAGCGAAAGCTCGTTGGTGCAGCAGTACCATTTGAGGTTGGTAGCGCCCGCGTTCTGCAAATACTCGAGATCGTCCGCCACCGCGGATGCGTAGGACCGCAAATCCTCGTTGCTGTTAGTTTCCTTCAGATCGCCCGTGGTGAGGTAGATTTCCGTTCCTGCGCCTTCTTTCATCATGACCATCTGCCGCGCCAGTGCATCCAGGACCTTGGCGTCGCGCGTCCCGGGCTGACCCGGCAGCCAAGTGTGAAAGATGCGCGCGAAACGCGGATTCAATTCCCGCCAGCGCTTGGCCAAAACCTGGTCCTCAAAATCCTGGGTGGCGTCAGCCAGTAACATCTGGGCGTGGAAACCCACGCCTCCGAAGCCCGTGCGCACGGGGGTCGGCGTGATGGAGAACTCCGAAACAGCCGGGGTCTGGACCGCAGGCGCCGAGGGGTTGGAAGAGTCCGCTTTCGATTCTGCGTCCGCCGCCTTGGACAAAAGCCCGAGCGCGGTTGCGCCCGCGAGCCCCCGACGAATGAAACCGCGGCGAGTTGTTGGGTTCATGAGATGAGGTCTCCTTATCCAATAATCAATCAACGCTCGAGAGTGTGAAAGAGCCGAAGGCTTGTCATCCTGAGCGAAGCGAAGGATCTCCGCAGTTGGCTGTGACTGCGATGGCTTACGAACAACTGCAGAGATCCTTCGCTTCGCTCAGGATGACAGCCATCTATATACGCATGTTCAAAGGGCAGCCAATCGATATGCCTTATGACGCTCCACTCCTAACCCGTTGAAGTCATCGCCGATCGCTCGATTCGCTCGAGTTCAGCTCGCTGACGTGAATCGAGGTACTGCTTGGGCTCCTGCGCCAGGATATCTCGAACCCTCTGTTCAGCCGACTCCTCAAATGTGTGCGAGCCTTTTGCTTCCCATTCGCCGCGCCGCGCGCGCACGGCCAACTGCGCTCGGCTAAGGACCTGGCGAAAGTGCTTCAAGGTGTGGGGCGAATTCAGAAAATCCCCGGACTTGCCTGCTTCTCGAATGTCGTCGAGCGCCAGCGCCTCATCATCAACGGGGAATCCCTTCTGGTATCGCAGGAAATAGCCTGCAATTTCGTTGTCGGTCACGAGCGACTCGCACGACATCGCCAAGGTGGATTCCAGGTTGCCGGCGCCCCAGATGAAGTTGACACCCGCGGCGGCGTGAGCCAGACCGCCGATCATCTTTTCGAAGGCCGCTTGCGAGTCGTCGCAGAGAGATTCCGTGGACATCCAAGCTGCGCACGGGAGGCCATGGAACCGCGCCATGACCGCTCCCGCTGCTTGCAGAAGAGCATTCTCCGGTGCGCCCGTCAGCGCAAGGCCCTCTGACATTTCGAAGACATGCGCAAAGCCCACGTTGTAAAAGCAAGGCCGCCCGGGCTCGAGCAATTGATTAATGACCAGCCCGCTTAGGGTGTCGGCGTCGCCAATTACCAGGCAACCGGCGAGAGTGACCGGCGCTGTGGCTCCCGCCAGTGGTTCGGAATTGATCATGGCAGGCACGCCCAGGCCTGCTGTCTCCTTAAAGACGCCCAACGCCAGCGCCGTCCAGTGGAGGGGACTGATGATGCTGAAGCCCGTGCTGACGATGGGGAGCTCGCGCAGAGTTGTTCCGTCCAGGAGCACCTTGGCCATCTCCATCACCGTGCGCGCTCCCGCCGGAGTGTAAATGCACGGCCGCAGGTGCTTGCCGGTCGAATCCGCCATGATGCGAAAGCCCACGAAATCGCGGCTGGTGGGCGGATAATCGGCGAGGGAAGTCCCCACCATGCCGTGAATGTTCGGGCAGGCATCGGCGACCCGCGCCAGTTCAGCCAAATCGGAGGCCCGCAAATCGCTTCGCACACGGCCTCGCGTGATGTACAGCGCGTTGCCGGTGAGGACGAGCGTCCCGCCTTCCGGACCCAGTTGCCAGAGGTGGCCATTGCGGTCAGCAATCTTCACCTGGCGCGGCGCCTGCCGAAGCGCCCATTCAACGAGGCTGGCTGGAATCCGGACACGTTTCTCGGTGTCGACTGTCGCGCCAGCCTCTTGCATCAGGCGGATAACTTCCGGATCGTCGACTCGAACGCCCAGGTCACTTAGGACGTCGAGAGCCGCTGCATGGATTCGTTTGCAGTCTGCAACTGTCAGTAGCAATGGCCAATTCCTTCCCGGATCAACGTGGATTCTGCGCCTTCAAATTTCAAGCGGGTGATTTTACATCGGCAGGCCGTGGATGGGAAGGCGCAATCTGGCTGTTCCGGAGGCGCACGCCCATATTGTTGACATATCGGGGGAAAGCGGCCGAAGCAGCTTATTGCCTTGGCGGCTGGTGTTATGAGTCAGAAGTTCATTGAAGAACTGAGCCCGCGGAGCGGGCGGCAGCCAGTAGCCCACGGCGCAAGCCGTGGATAGCGGGACCCAACCCTCACCCCCGTCCCCTCTCCCGCCCGGCGGGAGAGGGGTGCCGAAGGCGGAGTGAGGGCCGTCTAACCCAGGGCTTACGCCCTGGGCTACTCTATGCCGCCCCTGACGGGGCTCCGAAAAACGGACGCACATGAGAAACACTTTGTTGAGGATCCTCTGACTCAGGATAGAAGATGGGGTTTTCGAACAAACCGTCACACGCCTTTCGGGGCCATGGGCAAGGCGCGCAGGCGTTTGCCGGTGGCGGCAAAGATCGCGTTGCCAATGGCGGGCGCTATGCCTACGATGGGCGTTTCGCCGGCCCCTGATGAGGGCACGTCCTTGCGATCGATCAGGACGACCTCGATCGCGGGAGCGTCGCTGAAGCGTGGAACGCGGTATTGCGCAAAGTGAGGGTTCAGGATGCGCCCATTTTGGAACTGGATGGCTTCAAACAAGGCCCCGCCGATGCCCATGACATTCGCGCCTTCGATCTGGTTTCGAAGACCGTCGGGATTGACCACAGCGCCGCAATCAAACGCCGCGACCACGCGCAGCACACGAACTTGCCGCGTGGTTGAGTCAACAGCCACTTCCGCGCAGGTTGCAACGTACCCGCCCTTATCAAATCCTCCGGCGATGCCAAATCCGCGCAAGATGCGATCCTTGGTGGCGACAGTCCCCGCGTGAGGCTTCGTTCGCCCCCAGCCGAATTTCTCCGCCGCGGCTTGGAGCGCCGCCCGGAAACGCTCGTCGGTGAGGTTCTTGAGCCGGAATTCGAGTGGGTCCATTTTGGCCAGATGCGCAAGCTCGTCCATGAAGGATTCGCGCGCGAAATGGTTGGCGGTTGCGGCGAGGGATCGGTACGATCCCTGTCGAAGAGGCGAATCAACCGGGTGGAACTGAATGCGCTGGTTGGGGATGTTATAGAGTGTGCCGATGGCGGCCGCACCAGAGTTGTAATTGTGGAATTCCCAGGCGGTGATGGCGCCATCGCTCGAGAGGCCGGCAGAAACCTCGATGACCCCGGCAGGGCGAAAGTAAGCCCAGGTGAATTCCTCCTCGCGTGTCCACACCAGTTTCACGGGGCGGCGCGCTGCCTGGGCCAGGCGCGCGGCCTCGACGGCCGCCTCGCCGCTATGCTTGCCACCATAGCCCGAACCCATGTCCGGCATGATCACTCGCACGTGGTCCTCCGGCAAGCGGAAGGCCTCGGCCAATTCGCCGCGTACGCCGAACGGCCGCTGGGTTCCGGTCCATACGGTGAGCTTGCCGTCCTTCCATTCGGCCACAGCGGCACGCGGCTCGAGCGGCGCGTGGGCTATATATGCGACTGTGTAAGTTTGTCTAAGGCGCAGGTTTGCATCGGAAAGGCCTTTCTCAATGGAACCGACGGCGTGCCCGCTGCGCTCATCGGCAGTCCCCGCGTGGTTCTTCAAGTAGTCAAAGAGTTCGTCGCTCGAGGCTTGCGTTGGCGGGGACATCCATTCTGCGTTGAGCGCCGCGAGCGCCTCCTGTGCGAGGCGCGGGTCGGGGGCGGCAACACCAACGAAGTTGCCATCGTGCACCACTGTGACGCCCTGCATCTGCTGCGCCTTGCTTGCGTCGAGTGAACCCAGCGAAGCGCCGAAGGCGGGCGGCCGGAGAACTTTGCCGTAGAGCATCTCCGGCAACTTGATGTCGGAAGGGTAGCGATGCCTGCCGGTAACGATTTCGCGGCCGGTCAGCTTGCCGAGCGGCTTGCCCATGACCTTCCACTGGGCCGCCGGGGTAAGAGGATCTTCGGCGGGTATGACTTTGGCCAGCTCGCGCCCCCGCGCCAATTCCGCATAGCTCGAGGTTCGCCGCGACTCAGGGTCCGTGACGGCGCCGTTGGCCGCCGTCAGTTTGGCGGGGTCCACCTTCCAAGCCTCGGCGGCAAGGCCGATAAGGACTTCGCGAGCAGCCGCAGCCGCACGGCGCAACTGCGGGTTCATCGTGGGCGTGGTGCGGCTTCCGAAAGTTCCCATGTCGAAGGGAACGCGATCGGTGTCGCCCATTAGCATCTGGATAGAGCCGGGCGTGACGCGCAACTCTTCGGCCACGGCTTGCGCGAGTGAAGTACGAATGTTCTGCCCCACTTCCACTTTGCCGGTAAAAACCGTGACCTCGCCGTTTTCGTTGACGTGCAGCCAGGCGGAGATATCCTGGGGCAACGCTGTGCCGGACCAGTGGCCGCTGCGGCCGGCTTCCTGGCCTGCAATCGACCGATCAAGGAGACAGAAAACCGCGATGCCGCCGCCCAAAACCTTGAAAAAATCACGGCGCGGCATCCCAAAGTGATACGCAGGTCGAGCGTTCAGTTCGTAGCGCTCCGGTTCAAGCGCGGCCGAAACCACCCCGCCCTCCAGGCGCCCCTCCTTAACAAGGAGGGGACTATCTGCGACGTCCCTCCTTGCTAAGGAGGGGGTCAGGGGGTGGTCGTTTAGGAGATACCGGGAGCTTTTCATGAGCGCGCCTCCCGCATGGACTTTGCCGCCCGCCGAACCGCAGCAATGATGCGCGAATAAGTCCCGCATCGGCAGATGTGGCCCTCCAGGTAGTGGGCGATCTCTTCGTCGGTCGGCTCAGGGCGAACCCTCAGCAAGCCCACGGTGGTCATGATCATCCCTGAAGTGCAATACCCGCATTGCATGACGTCTTCATCGAGGAACGCCTGCTGAACCGGGTGCAGGTGGCCGTCCTTTTCCAGTCCCTCAATCGTGGTGATCGGCTTCCGGGCGGCGTCGCCGACCGGGGTAATGCAAGAACGCCGCGGCGCCCCCGCCAGCAGGACCGTACAGGCGCCGCACTGGCCCTCGCCGCATCCGTACTTGCTCCCCGTGAGGTCAAGATCGTCACGCAGGACACTCAGCAGGCTCGCGCCGGCGTCGACATCAACGGAATGCTTCACGCCATTAATAAGGAGTTCCGTAACCCTCGACATGTAATCCCTCCGCGGGGGTGGAGATGCTAATTCGGAGACGATCGATATGTGCCCTAGCCCCAGTCACTATTATACGCCGATCAATTCAGCACGGAAGAGACCGGCCCAATCCGTCGACAGCCGTCCCGCTGTAAGGGGATGGCTTGCCGTCCCCGCGTTTCTGCTGGCTCCGACGAGGGTAGGGCAAGCCCTACCCCTACACTAATCACAATGAAAACCGCAGAGCTTCGCTCTGCGCCAGCCGATGATTTGTCCGCGTTCGTCACGTACTCTAGTGCAATTGACTTCCGTCTTTGGCTGGTCCTAGAATGTGAGCCTATGAGCAAAGACTGGATCGGCAGGATGTTTGGTGAACGCGAAACGGAAAAGAGCCTCGCGGCGCAAAGGATCGAAGACGAGAAGCATAAACAAAAGAGAATTGCAGAGCTGGCTCCCACAATTTGGCTTCAAATCGAGAAAGTCCTAAAAGAGGCTATCGCAAGCTTCAATGAAAGATCATCTATACCGATAAACCTGGACCCCTATTCAAAGGATTACACGCTCGAGGTTAACGCGGCCAATTACCAGTACGGCTGGATCGTGAAATTCGAGGTCGAGACCGGAACTCTATCTTTCGGAAATCCTCTTACAGAATTCATCCATGCCAATCTGCACATCAAGCTCGAAGACGATTCGCACTACTCCTTCTATGACCGCAGGAACTCTAAAGAAAACATTTCAATTGAGAATATTGACGAAGTGCTGCTTAAGGGTTTTGTGAGGCTTATTCTGAAAGACCCCGGCTACAGCGTAAAGCCAGAGCCGTAGAACGGTTCATGAGGGTAGAAGGAGGGGGGCGCACCCGAGGGGGGGAGGCCCAACCCGGATACGCCCCGAGGCAGGAGGAATAAGAGCCTAAGGTCCAATACAACGTGTCGAGATAAAAGTGCGCCACCGCACAAAGCCTGGATTGGTAGGAGCGACTGAGAGAGTTGCTTTATCAGGATCAGGGCTTCTGTTTATAGGCAGGTCGAGTGGTGATGTGAGCTTTGTAGCGGTGGCGGAACAAGGGAAGCAGCGTAAGCTGCATCCGTCTGTCACCTCCCAAATATTGCGTCCCGGACTGTATTCGACAGTTATCATCAACGTTCCAGGAATTGAATAAAGCGACTTTACTGACCCTCGAGCCATTGAACGTGAGGGGTGTTGCCCGTTGACCAAGTACTGCAAAACCAGAATCAGACTTAAGATTGCCTACCACTCAACAACTCTATCGTTCAAGCTATTGATAACCGAGATCCACTTTCGCGGCAATAGTACGGGAGTACCCCCCGCTGCCTTCACGCGGCCCTGGAGGTCAACACAGGAAGTGCGACGCTTCCCAGCTCCGAGGTGAGAGAAAAAGCGGCTTGAACGAACTCGACTGGATGTATAATCGCACCCGATTCAACATCCGCAAAGGAGATTCGGAATGATTCCCAAAACGAATATGAATCGTCGCGAATTCCTGGCCCCTGCGGCAGCGGGCCTGGCGCTCACTATCGTTCCGAGACATGTGCTGGGCGGGCCCGGATATGTCGCGCCCAGCGATAAAATAACATTAGCCTACATCGGGTGCGGTACTCAGGGAACGAGAGAGATGCTGCGCTTGATTGCCACGCCGGGCGTTCAGATCACAGCAGTGTGTGATCCCGTGAAGGACGGCACGAACTACATCGATTGGGACAAGACCGGCATCCGCGACAGCGTGCGGAAGGTGCTGGAGAATCCCGATTGGGGGGCTGGGGTCGAGGGCATCCGCGCCGGCCGGGATATGGCCAAGGAAATCATCGAGACCTATTACGCGAAGAAGCGGGGAGCGGAGAACTTCAAAGGCGTGGCTTCCTACGCGGATTTCCGCGAATTGCTGGAGCAAGAAAAGGACCTTGACTCGGTCAAGATCATGACCCCCGATCACCTGCACGCGACCATTTCGATCGCCGCCATGAAGAAAGGCAAGCACGTGGCGATGCACAAGCCCCTCGCCAACCGGGTGGCGGAGGTCCGGATGGTGGTGGAAACCGCCCGGAAGACTGGTGTCGCTACGCATCTGCTGGCTTGGCACAGGCCGATCATCCAAGTGCGCGACATGATCCAGGACGGCGCCATCGGCACGCTCCGGGAAGTGCACAATTGGACGGATCGCCCCTTCTGGCCGCAGTACGCGAGCCTTCCCACCGACACGCCGCCGGTCCCCGCAGGCTTCGACTGGGACCTCTGGCTGGGGCCAACGCTCGAACGGCCGTATCATCCCAACTACACCCATGCGGTGTTTCGCGGCTGGTACGATTTTGGGGCAGGCAGCATCGCCGACATGGGGAATTACAGCCTCTGGCCAATCTTCATGGCGCTCGACCTGCCGGTTCCTTACAGCGTCGAAGCTCAAACCAGTCACAGTTGCGAAATCAACGACCAGGTGAGCACCATAAAGTCGAATGACTTCTCGTTTCCATACGCGAACCGAGTCTGCTTCAAGTTCGCGGCCCATGGCCTGCGGCCGGAAATCAAGTTGTATTGGTACGACGGCGGAATGCGGCCCTACACGCCTGATGAGCTGCTGGAAGACGGGAAGTCGATCCCTGCAACGGGGAGTCTGTTCGTGGGCGATAAAGGAGTAATCCTGAACGACGAAATCATTCCAGCCAAGAGGATGCAGGCCTATCGCACCAGCAAAGGACTTCCGGCGCCGCCTGCGGCCGGCCGGCGCGGCGGTTGGGGAGCCGACAACGAGTGGGTCGCAGCCTTCAAGGGCGGTCCGGCCTCGCAAGGCAACTTCCTCAACGCAGCGAACTGCTCAGAAGCCATTGCTCTGGCCGGGGCGGCGATTCGGTACAGCGGAAAGATTTTCAATGAAGAGCGTTGCGCACCTGCACTCCTTTGGGACAAGGAGAGCATGAAATTCACTAACATCGCCGACGCCAACCAGTATTTGACGCGCGAATATCGCCAAGGCTGGGAACTGACGGGCGCTTCATAAGGCGCAGTAGTGGCACCCTTGTGATCACCCGTACGGCGTCCCGGCAATCGCTGGGCCGCTATTTTTGCCTTGCTGGTCCTCTCGCCCTTCGGGGCATAAGCGCTAGAATGGGCTCGATCGGGTTCCGAAGCCCGCCGGGGCGGGCGCAAGAATGTGGCCCACGGCGACAGCCGTGGGGAGAAACCAGGGCCGATGCGCCTCAAAAGCCCCGGGAGGGGCGACAGAGCAGTCTTGATAATCGCAGATTTTCTGTCGCCACTACGTGGCTCAGCGTGCTCTCTGTCTGCCGCGATCCCACGGCTGGCGCCGTGGGCCACATTCTCGCGCCGCTGATGCGGCTTGGTGTGGGGCGACGGGCTTATTCTAGCGCCTACGCCCTTGCGGGGAGGGTGGACCGCAGCCGGCGCATTCGTCGGCCGGGGCGGGCCGGCTGAGGGGAACGGCGGTCCAGTGATCCGAAATTGAATCAATAAGGAGGAATATATGGCATCACTCTCAAGACGAGAGTTTCTTAAGGAATCAGCAGCGACCGTCGCGGTTGCCGGGTTCATTGCTGTTGGCGCGCGGGAAGTTCGCGCCAATCCGTTGGGCCTGCCGATTGGGAGCCAGACTTATCCCCACCGGCAGAGGATCAAGGACGGCGACTTTGCGGGGCTGTGCAAGGACATGGCGGCCCTGGGAGTCGGCAGCCTGGAGCTCTGCTCGCCGGGTTACGAGGAGTTTGCGAGCCTCGCGGACGCGAAGCAGACCAAGAAGGTCCTCGATGATCACGGGCTCCGCTGCCCCAGCTCCCACTTCACGCTCGAGGAACTGCGAACCAAGCAGCAGGAGGTGATTGCCTGGGCCAAGGATATCGGCATGACGCAGATGGGCACGGCGAGTCTGGACGGTCCGGTTCAACACGGCGTCACCACCATGGATGCCGTGAAGAAGGCGGCGGACGAGTATAACAAGATCGGCGAGACAGCGGCCGCGGCCGGCATTCAGCAGTTCCTGCACGACGAGAGGTTCGAGATGTCCAAGGTCGACGGCCGCCTTACCTACGAAGTCCTGCTCGAGCTGCTCGATCCCAAGCTGGTCAAGATGCAATTCCAGATGTCCGCCATGAGAGTCGTCGGCGACCCCGTTATGTACTTCACAAAGTATCCCAGGCGCTTCATCTCGATGCATTTACAGGGCGTGGATTTGAAGGCGCCGGCCGGCGCAGGGGGAATGCGCGCTCCGGGCGTGGCAGTGGGAAAAGACAGTCTCAATTGGCCGAAGATCTTCGCCGCGGCCAAAACCGGCGGCGTGAAAAACTATTTCCTCGAGCAGAGCTGGGATCTCACTGTGCAAGGTGTCGCATTCCTGAAAACACTGAACGTCTAGTGTCGCGTTTAAATAATTCGCAAATAAGTCGAGACGATTCGGCCACGCGTCAGCAGCCCCGTCAGGGGCGCCATAAAGTAGCCCAGGGCGTGAGCCCTGGGTTGGATGGCCCTCACCCCGCCTGCGGCACCCCTCTCCCGCCCGAGCGGGAGAGGGGACGGGGGTGAGGGAGGGCCTCACGAACCCACGGCTTACGCCGTGGGCTACTCACTTAAGCCCGCTCCGCGGGCTGACATATTCAACGCACTTCTGGGACACGACACTAGCGTCATTTTACGACGAGTTGAAGCGTGACGCTGTGAGTCAGAGTTGTTGAGTTGTAAGTGGAACTGCCCGTGACGGTCAATGTGTAAGTGCCCGCCGGCGTTTCTGGATTGGTCATATGCGCACTTGCCCCGCCGCCGCAACTGGCCCAATAGACGACTGCGAGCGCAAGGACACCCAACGCGACGAGAGATGGCCATCCACCCCCTAACCCCCTCCTTGACCAGGGAGGGCGTAGGATGGACCTGCGTTCCAAAGTCTGCCATTTTTGCCTCGGGTGCCGGGCCGCGGCTCCGAGCGCGGCCAATAGTACGACAACCCCCAGCCCCATTCCGGGCCATCGCAGGCTTACTATTTGCGACGGTGCGGTCGTTGAGACACTCACCGTTACAGCCATCGCGGAATTCCCGGGCATAGCAGAGGAAGGGGAAACCATACAGTTTGCTTCCGCCGGCGCGCCGTTACATGCAAACGATACCGATCGGTTGAACCCGCCAGAGGCAGTCAAGCTAAGTGAGTATTGCGCCGTCTGCCCGGGCGAAACGGTGGCGGAAGCGGAGCCCGTTGAACTGACGTTTACGCTGAAGTCTCCTCCCGGCCCGGCGAGCAACCCGAAAGCGCCGACGCCATTCGTCATTCCCACATACACCTTTCCATTCGCGATGGTCGGCGTGATGAACTTGTTGCCTGCCCCAAACTGGTCGCGGGTGCCCGCCTGGTTACTGTTGTAGAGCTCTTTGGAGAGATCGGATGCGTCATAAGCGTGGAGCACGGCTGGACTTGCGTTTTCCGTCGCCCAGACGATGGCATCGTTGCTGCCATTCGCCGAGATGCCGGGCGTCGCTCCCGGGTAGCCAAAAACGGTGCTGGTAGATGAAACGGGGGTCGTCTGAAGCCTGGCCTTCGAGAACTGAAAGGCTAAAAGGTTATAACCCACAGGACCGAAATACAGCCGGCCATTGAAATACGCCGGCATGCTATAGATTCCGCCTGGCAGCCCGGACGGGATCTCCTGGTAAATGCTGTCAGCCTGGGGATTGAACTTCCCCATGTTGTCGCGGTCCGCCAGGTAGAGGGTTTGATCTTTGCCCGCTCCGACGACCAAATGGCGTATGGCGCCATTCGCGTCGGCCATGTCGGGCAGCACCAACACGCCGCCTGAGCCTAGATCCTCGTCCGCATTGGATTCCGAGACCGTGTTGGACATCGTGAAATAGTCGGCCACGGTAAGACCCCCGTTGGCAGTGGAGAGCTTAACGAAAGCATTCCCGTAATCGTTGTGGGAAGGGAAGCCGTTATTGTTGAGCGTCGTGTCAAAGGTTCCGTTCGCCAGCAAAGGGTAGATGTACCCCGCCGAGTCAGCCGCGAGTCCCGCCCCGCTCATCCACACGGATCCTTCACTCCCGTTAGGCGTGAGATCGAGCACGTTGACCTGATTCAAGGTGGCTTCGTTGTAAGCGATGATCCAGGCCGTGTAAGGCGCGTCGTCACAGTGCGACGACCAGGACGTGTAAATCAGATGATTCAGCAGCAAGAGTCCCGGTCGTTCCTTGTATTGCGCCGGATCGAAGACGACGTTGGTGCCGTTGCTGTTATCGCCGGTGCCGGGGAAAGTGGCTCGCACTTCTTGGGGACCACCGAATTCTTCCGCGCCTGAAGTCATGTCGAGGGCATGCAGTCGCTGATGATAGGCGGAAGAGGAATCCTTCGACATGGCGACGGCATAGATGGTTCCGTTCGGCCCGCTCGACCGGTCGATAACAGGGGTAGCGGTAATACCTATTTCCGGCGAAACTTGGCCGCATCCGCGGTCATCCGAAGGAGTTTCGCCGGCCGGCAGGAGCGAAACTCTCCAAAGTTGCGTTCCGGTGTCAGCATCAAAAGCGTAAAAGCTGTCGTGTTCCGTGACCACGAAGAGCACATTGTGGACTCCTTGGCTGGCGATAGTCACCGCCGAGGCGTAAAGCGGTTGAGCGTCCACCTTGCCGTCTACACTCGCTTGAAAAAGCTTGCCGAACTGCGTCGAGTTTACGTTGCCAGGTGTAAGAATCGTCTCGGCCAGCTCCTGGCCGGTGCGGGCATTGTCGTTGTGGTAGGTCAGGACATCTTGAGCGAGCAAGGTCGACCCGCAGAGGAGAGCAAGTAGAAACAGTATGCAGGGCACTCGCCTGAGCGCTGCTAACCCATCACCGGCTCCGTCCGCACAGATACCCCGTCGCATGGAGTGGCTACCCGCGTCATTCCGAGAATTGGGTTTTCACTGTCGCCCCGACCAGTTACAAGTTTAGACTACTCCGTCGAGTTTTGAAAACCCTCCTCAGGGGCAAAGGGAGATTGGGGCTATGGGTCGCCGAGCGTTCCGCGTTGCCACGCAGGGCCGACCGGAATAAAGTGGGTAGCGAAGGCCTGCTGTTCAGGTCTGCGGCTTTTGGCCTGATGCCCTGCGGCTCGGCCGCTTTATGTTTCGAGAGGCTTCGCGTATGAAAACATGTTTATGGGCGCTGCGATGTATCTTTTCTTTGACATCCTGTGCATGTCTCTTCGTTAACGGCCAAACGGCGCCGGCGCCCAAGATCTTTCCGGAGCCACGCGAGATAGAAGCGCGGAATGGCCGATTTACGCTCGAGCCTTCTGTACCCGTGCTGGTGCCGCGCCAGGCCTCGCAGGAGGACGGGGAGTTGAGTCAATTCCTGGTGGCCGAGCTTGTCGACAAACACGGCCTGGCGCTCGAAACGCTTCAGGTATCGAAGCTGCCCGTCGCCGGACCCTTCATTCTAATTGGGACCGCGGAGAATCCTCTCGTCCGTGAATATTTGGAAAGCCACGCCGCGTCGGTCGTGCGCGCGCCTGAAGGGTATCTCTTGGTAGTGGATGCCCAGACAGTGGTCATTGCCGGCGCCGACGAATCCGGCGCCTTCTATGGACTCCAGACGTTGCGCCAACTCATTCAAGATGACGCTGCACACCCGTACGTACAGGTAGTCCAGGTGCGCGATTGGCCTGCCAAGCCCTTTCGTGGCCTCAAGCTCTACTTGCCCGGCCATGAGAACATTGCCTACTTCAAACGATTTGTGCGCGACTTTATGGCCCTTTATAAATACAACCGGGTGATTGTGGAAATGGACGGAGCCATGCGGCTGGATCGTCACCCGGAAGTGAACGCCGGGTGGTGGGAGCTGCACCGCGATCTGAATGCCACACGCCGCGACCGCTCGCCGGGTCCAGGTGGCCAATTCCAGGACTCCGCCAATGCCGACACTGCGGATGGCGAAGTCCTGGAGAAATCCGAAGTTGCCGGCCTGGTTGACTATGCGCGCCGCTACCATGTGGAGGTCATCCCGGAGGTGCCCTCCCTCACCCACAGCTACTACCTGCTGGCCCGGCACCGGGAACTGGCAGAGATTCCCGGCGCCGAATGGCCCGACGCCTACTGCCCTTCGAACCCCGCGGTGTATAACTTATTATTCGATGTCCTGGACGAATATATCGAAGTCATGAAACCCACGATGGTGCACATAGGGCATGATGAGTGGAGGATTCCGTGGGGAGTCTGCCCCCTCTGCCGTGGCAAAGATCCGCGCGAACTCTATGCGCAGGACATCAACAAGATCCACGACCACCTGGTCCGGCAGGGAATCAAGATGTCGATCTATGGCGATCATCTCATTGAGCCATTGCGCGGCGTGCGCCTCCAGAGGGCGTCGACTTCCGCGGGGCAGCCCTATGAAACCCCCGGCGCTTTGTCCCCAGAGCAGGTAAGAAGCCTGATTCCGAAGGATATCCTTGTCTACAATTGGTTCTGGGATGACAGCAACAAAGCGCAAGGGGAAGGCGAGGCAAACGAAATCGCGCTGGACACCTGGGGCTTCCGTCAAATCTTCAACAACATGGAGCCCGATATCAAGGATTACGAGCGGCGTGCGGCGCACCCCGGCATTATTGGTGGAGCGCCGTCTTCCTGGGCAGCGACCAACGAACTGAATTTCGGCAAGGACCTGATGTTTGATTTCCTCGGTTGCGAACAACTTTTGTGGTCCGGCCACGAACCTTCGCTCGAGGAGCTTTCCGGGATAATTCAAAGCTTGCTGCCTCGAGTGCGTCGAAATCTGAGCGCCGAATCGATCCCGAGCGATTACGACCCTGTGGTTCCAGTGAACATCGAATCGGCGTTGCGAGCCACCCAGGTTCCGGGGGTCGAACTGCGAGCTCTGAAGAGCGGTCAAGCTGGAACGGACCGGTTGGTTTTTCAGTTAGGTCGCAGCGAGGGCAAGCCGGCCGTCGCGCTCGCCACCTCCCGTGCTGAGTCTGCCGCCATTCGCATCGGGGAAGACGTCAGCAGTGTTATCTTCCTGCATGCCAGTGCCAAGCCGGCCCGCAACGTCAATGCGGACGACTACACCTGGAACTATGCCGACACGGCCGACCTGCTCGGTTGGTACGAGGTGACTTACGAAGACGGATATATCGACAACGTCCCGCTGAGGTACGGCGTGAACATCCTGGAAGCGGGATGGGGAAAGGGCCACAAACCGAGCCATCTTGCGTACCAAGCTGAACTCGTCGATTGCGCCGACTCGGGCGAAGAACCTCTGAGTTTCTTCGCCTACGAGTGGATCAACCCACGCCGCGGCATTCGGGTGAAGGAAATCCGGCTAAAGGCTTCGACGCGTTTCCGGAATATCGGCGGCCACACCGCACCAGAAAACCCTCTGCTCCTGGCCGCAGTAAGTGTCGTGAAGAAACGCACCCCGCCGAAGCCGAAACCGCTGAACGTTGCCGCCAAATGATCACGAAGGCAGGCTTCGATCACGTTCAAACGGAAGGGCGCGGCTTCAGCTTCGCCGTAAGGACGGCACGTGGCATAGCTAAGAATTGACCGGCCTGCCCCGCGCTCCTATAATTGTTAGAGTTAGTGGAGAAGTCGCGAATGAAGACGCTGTTTTTGGCTCTTTTGTTAGTATGCTTGCCGCTGGGACGAGTCCTCGCCCAGCAGCCTCCCGCCGTGCCTGCCAGCCCCGCCGCTGACAATCCTCCGATTGCCGGCGACCAGAGCCGCATCCAGGTACGCGTTGAGTTAGTCCAAATGCTCGCCACGGTTACTGACAAGAAGAACCGGCTCGTCACCGACCTCACCAAAGACGATTTTAGAATTTTCGAAGACGGCAGACCCCAGGAGGTCCGCTTCTTCAGCCGTGAGACGGACCTCCCCCTACGCATAGGGATGTTAATCGATACAAGCAACAGCATTCGCGCCCGGCTGCATTTTGAGCAGGATGCCGCTGTCGATTTCCTGAACGAAGTGCTGCGGCCCGGCAAAGATTCGGCCTTCGTCGAAGCTTTTGATGTGGAGCCCCAGTTCGTTCAGGATTACACGGACGACATCGAAAAACTTTCGACGGCGATTCAGGGTCTGCGGGCAGGCGGGGTTACGAGCCTGTACGATGCAGTTTATCTCGCCTGCAAGGAGAAGCTCTTCATCTTTCCGCCCCCCGAGCCTTACCTGCGTCGGGTCATGATCGTCATCAGCGACGGGCAGGATAATCAAAGCGTGCACACCCGGGATGAAGCCATCGCCATGGCCCAGAAGGCGGAGGTCACCATATTCACGATCAGCACCAACCGTAGCGGCGCGGAAGGAAAAGGCGACAAGGTCCTGCAGATGTTGGCGAAGGATACCGGGGGCCATTCTTTCTTCCCCTTTGAGGCGGGTGACCTGGCGTCAAACTTTCAGGAGATTGCCCGCGAACTCCGCAGCCAGTACAGCTTGGCGTACGTTTCGACGAATACAGCCCACGACGGAACCTTCCGCAAGATCACCATCCAACCGGTCGACAACTCCCTGCGTGTCCGCGCCAAGGACGGATACTTCGCACTTTCTCAGTAGGTTCCAGGTGCCGGGTGTCAGGTGTCAGGGGAAAAGCAGGTTTCGGGTGCCGGGTATCAGTCGTTAGGGGAAAAAGCTGGTCTCGGGTTTTAGATTTCAGGTTTCCGTTCGCTGGGGTTCGGCCATCACGTCTTGCTTTCAGCTTGCTTATCAGTCTTGCCAGCATACGGCCTAATTCGGCCGTGCTCCTCAAAATCGGTTCCAATTGTGTCTCCGTAATGTAGGAGAGCTTTCTGGCAATGAGACAATGTGTTTCCAGTTCCATCAGAGAACCATTGGCGCAAGACAGGTGGTGAAGGTAGTCTCCTAAATGCTCCCTCCCATGTCCCTCCCCAATGTTAGCCGGAATTGAGACTGCAGCTCTCTGAATCTGTGTCGCAAGGCCGTAGAGTTCGTTCTTAGGCAGATGCATCACAATCCCATAACTCTCCACCACGAGATCCATCGCCTTCTGCCAAACTTGAAGATCGCGATAACTCTTGATGGCCACGACCGTGCTCTCTAAACCTAGGAATGAACTGCGAAATTTGCCAAGCCACGAAACCCGATACCTGAAACCTGTTCTACCCTGGCACCCGACACCTGGTACCTGGAACCTGCTTTTCCCTGACACCCGACACCCGGCACCTGACACCTACTCTGTGGGTGCGTAGTAACCACGGCGCGCCTGTACTTTGTAGTCCGAGTCATGAACCGTGACACGAATCTTGCGGAAGGCTCCATCGTGCTTGGTGTTGGTGGGTGTATATCCGATCAGGTACTGAGTTCGCAATTCGTTGGCGATTTCCTGGAACGCCGCCGCGGTATCCTTGGTTTTGTTCACTTGGATGACGCGTCCGCCCGTATCGTCGGAAAGCTTTCTTAGAACGGAATCCCCGCTGAAGCCCATCGAGCGTATGCCGTAGAAAGGACGGTCAACGATATCGACGGAATAGTTGATCACATCCGATTTCTGCGCCGACTCGAGGGCGGTCTCCAGCTTGACCCTGCTTCCTTGATCTTCACCATCGGTCAGGAGAATGAGCACCTTGCGCCCAACTTCATTCTTCAGGAGTTCGTTCGACGCGAGGTACACGGCGTCGTAAAGGTGGGTGGCGCCGCCGGCATCACTGGTGGGAAAGGGCCCGGGCATCACACCATGGCCGCCGCCATTAATCACGGTCTCATCGATGGCGTGAGCGAGTAGCTTTTGATCGGCCGTGAAGTCCTGGAGAAGTTCCACGTCGACGTCGAAGTGCAGGACGAAAGCCAGGTCCTTGGGGCGCAGCACCTGGTGCAAAAAAGCGTCTGCCTGCTCTTGCTCAACTCCCAACACCCGTCCTTGGCTGGGGCTCGTGTCCACCATGATTCCCATGGTCAAAGGCGTGTCGGTCTCGCGCGAGAAATAGCGGATCTGCTGCGGCGCCCCGTCTTCCTGAATTTCAAAGTCCTCTTTCTTCAGGTCCGCGATCAGGTGCTTCTTCTTATCCGCCACCACAGCATACACGTTCACCACTTCTGTCGACACCTTCAGAGTAGTCTGAGGAGTCTGCTCGGCATTCTGCTGGCTCGAACCCGGCTGACCCGCCAGCACCCAGAAGAGCATTCCGAGAAGGATGCAGGTTCGCGTTCGGCTTGAAGTCGAGTAGTGAAGGAGAGGTTGACGCTCGCTAATCTTCGTTGTTCTTCCCATGTTTCTTAGATGCAACTCTCATGTTTCGGGTCTTTGGCTATTATATGCCTGTTCAAACCGTCAGTCAGTCAGGGAAAAAAAGGGTGGTGTCCAAGTTTGACTCATAGCGCCCCGACCTGTCGGGCCAGTTGCGGATCTGAAGGTTGGCGCTACTTTCAAATCAGGAGACTACCAAAAATGCCGTGTCATTCCGAGTGGTCATGGGTCTTCGGCCCACCCATGGAGATGAAAGTGGCTGTCATCCTGAGCGAAGCGACGGATCTGCAGTTCCGGCCCGAGGCGAACTAATGCAGATTCTTCGCTTCGCTCAGAATGACAGACTTTCGAGATCGCGAAGTGATGAATGTTGCCCTGATCCTAGGTTCCCGGTGTATTCATCTGAGAGCGAGATTGCTCGCTCCGCGCGGTCTGACGTTTCTTGCTCTCTGGGCGCCGTCGGTTGAGTGGCCACCGGACGGAAGAGGTCGATGAGGCTGGACTCAGGCATCGATCGGTCGAAAAACTTTCTGCCTATTTCTGTTTTTTCAGAGAATCGAATCCTGATTATGCATTTTTTTGCTACAAACTTCACTTTCCTCTTGACATTATTATCCTGTGTCACTATACATGAGAATGAATACGCGCTCCGCCAGCAATGCTGGCGTGAATTTCAAAAAGTTTGGAGGAGAATAGAATGGCAGCGAAAAAGAAAGCAAAAAAGAAGAGGTAAGTTCTTAGCAAAATCCGAAAGGAACTCTCGGGGATGCAGCGATGCATCCCCGAAGTTTTTTAGGGGCCTTTCCCTTACTCACCAGCATCGAAGGCAATCGCCTGTTGCGTCCGCGGAACCCATGAACAAGAGACAACGCTGTCATTCCGAGTGGTCATCGGCAAGCTGCCTTCCGGACGGAATGAGAATCAACTGCGACGTTACCCCCGCGAAAGCGGGGGTCCATTGTTGGTCCGGAGCACAATGGCTTCCCGCTTTCGCGGGAATGACGTGATTTTCGAGAGTGCAAGTCGTGAACCGAAGAATCATGGAATCGTCATTCGGAATGCCAGCCTATTTCAAGGCAGTCGCTTATCCCCGTCGGTTGACGGGCACCCAGAAACCATGAAAAGACGATCGTAGGGGGACGGCTTGCCGTCCCCTGGCTGGATGGATCTCACACCATACGGGGTAGGGCAGGCCCTTACCCCTACACCTTTTCAAAGCAGCTGGACACTGAGGGGCCGCTAACTATTGACAGTCTCCTGCGGGCTTTGCTCCTGTGCGCTCCCGCTCTCAACTGCGTTCCCTTCTGCGGCGGTCAGGGAGCGAGGGGTCTCGTCCACCGGTTCAATCACGGGCAGATCATCGCCCGTGGCGGCGCCAAGTTCTTTCAATTTCCGGGCAGAAGGCAGCACGCGGCCTTCCAGCGAGCCAACCGCCTTATTGTATGAATCGACCTCTCGGGCGAGAGCTGAGCCAATCCCTTGGAAGTGAGTAAGGAAGGGTCGCAGCCGGTCGTAGAGTTCCTTTCCCAGTTCGCTGATGAGTCGAGCATTTTCTGCGATTTGTTCCTGCCTCCATCCATACGCCACGGCGCGCAGCAAGGCGATGAGCGTGGTAGGAGTTGCCAGGACCACCCGTTTCTGCATTCCGTCTTCTATCAAGGTACGGTCTAGCTCGAGCGCGGCGCTGAAGAACGACTCGCCGGGAAGAAACAGCACCACGAACTCCGGGGCGGGCTCGAGCTGCTCCCAATAACTTCGCGCCGCCAACTGATTCATGTAAACACGCACGCTCTGGGCATGTTTTTCGAGCGCCTCCTTCCGATCCTCCTCTCTGGTGGCGGCCGAGGCGTCAAGGAAAGCCTGAAGTGGGACCTTGGCATCGACAGCGATGCGCCGGTTGCCGGGCAGCCTTACGATCATGTCAGGACGCAAACGTCCTGACTCCGAAGCGAAGGTCTCTTGCTCCGTAAAATCGCAGTGCTGCGACATGCCGGCCAACTCCGCCACGTTCCGAAGGGTCATTTCACCCCAGCGGCCCCGGGCCTGGCTTCCGCCCCTTAATGCGATCGCCAGCGTGGAAGTCTTCTCCTGCAATAGCTGGTTTGTGGCGGCCAGGCTGCGGAGTTGCTCCTCGAGCGTGCCGTAAGCGCTTTGACGCGCCTTCTCCATTTCCAGGATCTGCGCTTCATACCGGCTGAGGGATTCCTTCAGCGGCGCCACCAGCGCATCGATTGCCTGCTGGCGTGTATCCAGGTCTCCTTTTGCGCGGGCTTGCATGGTCTCGAAGGTGCTTTTCGCCAAAGTGAAAAATGCCTCGTTATTGCTCTTGAGGGCTTCCGTCGACAGCGCCTGAAAAGCATCCGAGAGATTTTTCTTGGCCTCGTCCACTATCTTCTTCTGTTCTTCCAGGTTCGCCTGCGCTTCCTGAAGCTTCGTCTCTGCGGCGACGCGCATTTCGCCCTCAGCCTTCATTCGCTCGCGCAAGGCCCCCAGATCTTCGAGGCGCTGCTCGAATTGCTCGAGTTCGGTTTGGGCCTTGACCCTTTGCTCGCTTTCGCCGCGCAACTGTTGCTGAAGGATGGAAGCTTCTTTCTCTTTCGCGTCGAATAGACCTTGCAGCGCGGTCAGTTGAGTTCGCACCTCTGTGGCGGCGGTTTCCGCCGCCTTCACACGGCCTTCGGCTTCGACCTGCACCTTTTGAACGGCGGCTGCGGAACGGGCTGCCGCCCATAACCAAGCGATGAGCCCTCCCAAGACTACGCCGGCGATGAGAAGGATGATTGAGATCATAGGGTCTCCTTATCGGTTCGCAAGTTCCCGGGTGGCGCGGGCGCGCCGTTCTTTGGCATTTTTCCGCTCTATCGATTCGCGGCCCATACATCCCGACAAAGACCGTCGGGACGTATGCGCCACCCGCCGCAGAATACCGGGCTACATGGTGCTAAAAGTTCTCTTCGTGCGCAGGGCAGATGGGGCGGTAATCACAGAATTTGCACGCAAAGCCGGGGGTTGGCGGGAATTGATTCTGTCGAATCTGGTCGGCGACCAGTAAGACTCTCGTCTTCACGGCTTTGAGATCTGATTCGCTCCGCGCGGTGTGGACAGTCTGGTTGTTAGAAAGACAATAGAAAGTCAAGCGTCGGGGTTTCAGCTTCAATTCTTCCTGGGCCGCCAGAGCGTAAACGGAAAGCTGCAAGCTGCCGTCGGCATCCTTTTGCGAGCGGGGCTTTCCGGTTTTGTAGTCAATCAGTTCCACTGCGTCCTCGTTCTCGCCCGCGCGCGGCGTCAGGGGACTGATCTGATCGATGCGCCCTTCCAGCAGGACTTCGCCGAGGTCGAGCGAGAAAGAGGTTTCCATGCTCTGGGGAAGAATCTCATTGTGCCCCTGCTTTTCCACGAAGGCGCGCAATTGTTCCAGTCCGGTTCGCTTGTAGGTCTGCTCCTGGTACTCGTCCTCGAACCCGGTGCTCCTCCAGGACGACTCGTAGAAATCTTTAACTGCTTCGAAAGTGGCTTCTCCCCGGGCTCGCAACTCGAAATAGCGCCTTACGGAGCGATGCATGATGTGCCCGAAAGTGAGAGCAGCCTGCGGACCTGTGGGGATTCTGAGAAAATGGCCAAACTTGAACTTCAGGGGACAGACCTCGTAGTCCTCAATCGAGGAAGCACTCAGGCGCAGCTTTTCTCCTAGCTGGGTCTCCGGTTCGCGGCCGGCCCATTCCGCGATTGGAGGATGCACGGCCAGAAGTCCTGACAGATCGCCAAAGAGTTCTTTTTGGGCTGACCCTTCGCCGTCCCGAGCCTTGCTGTCATCCTGAGCGGAGCGAAGGATCTCCGTAGTTCCGCCGGAGCGTGTCAGAGACGAACTGCGGGGATTCTTCGCTCCGCTCAGAATGACAGCTACTGGGCCGTAGGAGGTTACCGTCAGGCGTTCGATGTCCCGAGCGGCCACCACTGGGTCGCGGAGCAGGTCGTCAATGAATGTTGACGGCTTCTTGCCGGGTGCCACGACGCTCGAAACATAAAGGCGGTCCTGGGCGCGTGTCAGGGCGACAAAGAAAAGACGGCGCTCCTCCTGGGTGTGGATATTCCTGGGCGGCAAAGGCCCCTTGCGAAGTTCGTCAGGAAACTCGATAACCGCCTTGCGCTCGTTGCAGGGAAAGCGGCGCGAGGCGACGCTGAGCACAAAGACCACAGGGAACTCGAGGCCCTTGGCGGCGTGGACGGTCATCATCTGGACCGCGCGGGCGCGGTCTTCAAGGAGAGGCGCCTCGATCTTTCCTCCTGCCTCGAGGTAATGCTGGAAATAAAAGAGGAATTCGTGCAGGTTCTTGGCAGGCGTCTTTCCCGCGTGTTCATCTTCCCACTCAGGACCGGCCAGAGCCGGGAATTTCGAAATCTTCTCTTCCCACTCGCGGAGGAACTCGGCGAACGCATTCACGTATCGGAGATCCCTTTCGTCAAGAAACGAAAGTAACTGAAGGCGCTCGCAAAGTAGATTGAAAAGCGACGTCACGGTTGCGTTTTGGGATGCCCAGTGCAGGTCGTCAAGAAGCTGCTTCAAAGACCCCCAATTGGTAGCTTCGAGGCGGTTCGTAGGGGCGGTTCGCGAACCGCCTCCGCTGAATGAGTTGAGGACGTCATAGAGCGAGCAGCGCCGCCTGTCCGCCTGGACACGAACTTCCAGGGCGAGTTCTTCCGGAAAGTTCCAGCGCGGGGCCAGCAGCACGCGTGTCAAGCTGATGTTGTCGTGGGGCGAATGAACCAAGTTGAGATAGGCGAGGAGGTCGCGAATAATCACGGTGGAAAGAACCGAGAGGCCGCGAATAGCGAAGGGTATCCCCCGGCGCTGAAATTCCTCGACCAGCCTGTCGCGGTAGTTATGCGCGCGGTAGAGGACGGCGACGTCTCCATAGGAAACACCTTTGGAGACAAGCCGTTGTACCTCTTCGGCAACCCAATTCGCCTCGCTGACATAGTCCGGGCTGGTTGGCATATAAACCGGGCATCCTTCGTCGCGGTCGGGTTTCAACTCAGGCTTGCCGGGATGCCGGTCTCCATTCTTCTTAATCACCACATCCGCGACGCGCAGCACGCGCTCAGTGGAGCGGTAATTGCGATTCAGAAAGATCGTTTCGTGACCCGGGAATACTTGCCCAAACATGTCGAAGGCTCCATGTGAGGCGCCACGAAAACGGTAGATGGCCTGGTCGTCGTCACCGACGGCGGTGATGTTGAAAGGCGGAGCCACCAACCTCCTGAGCAGCTCTACTTGGGCGTAGTTTGTGTCTTGAAACTCATCGACCAGGACAAAACGGAACTGATTGCGATAACGCCGGCAGACTTCGGGCTCGCGGTCGAAGAGGCGCACCGCCTCCGGAATCAAGCTGCCGAGGCTGGAGCTGCCCGCCTGCTCGATCAGACGGCGGCTATTGCGGAAGACCCGAGACAACTCCTTTTTCTTTTGAATCTCCTCTTCTTCCAGGGCTCGTTCTGCGGCATCGAGCTTTCCTGCTTTCTCGAGGAAAGCACGTTCAGCCGCTTGGACATATCTCTCGAAGTCCTCGGGCTCAATCAGTTCGTCCTGGCAGCGAGAAAAGAAATCATTCAGTGCGTGCAGGAACGCCCCAGGCTCAGCCAACTTCTGAAAGAACCCGAGCCCGAGACGGTCCAGGCGCTGGCGGAGGAAGACCCATACGTCCTCTTTATCCAACAACATGCGCTCGTCGGGCGTGGTGCCCGCCGCGACGCTCATCGACGTAGCGCCGACCTTTAGAGCCTGCCCTGAGCGCAGTGAAGGGTCGGCACCGGCTGGCGCCAGGCTAGAGCCCGGCGCGAAATACCTGCTTTGGCTGCGGACCACTTCGTAGGCAAAGGCATGAAAAGTGGAGATGTGCGGGAAGGCGGCGAGGTCTGGTAAGGCTTGGCGGACGCGAGACTGCATTTCTCCCGCAGCCTTCTCTGTAAAGGTCAACGCTAGAACGTTTTGCGGCTCGAGGCCGGGGGAATGCTCGAGCAGATGAACAATTCGCTGCGTTATAACCCGGGTCTTGCCGCTCCCCGGGCCCGCAATGATCAGCAGCGGCCCGTCGCCGTATTCAACTGCCCGAAGCTGTTCAGGGTTGAGCAGCATGCAAGAATTCAGGATACAGCAGTCAGGACTCAGGATTCAGGGAGAATCCAAATCCGATCTGAATCCTATCCTTTCCTTGGAAACCAGGCAACCACATTTCGGTTAGCGTCGTAGTTTCGGTGTAGCGCCGGCCTTTAGGCCAGCATTTGCCGACCCTTAGGTTTGCTCAGGGCAGATTCTGAAGGTCGACGCTACAGTCAAATCAGGACGTTAGGATGGAATCCTACCGGTTGACCATCCCCCGGTTACTCGGTTATCTTGGGTTTGCGGTGTGTGAGACTGAAGTCAAAGAACTAGTACGGGCATCCGCGCGCCGGGATCAGCTTGAGACGTTGATAGTAGGTTCCGCAGGTAACCAAGCCGGCGGATTGACCGTCCATTTATATTGCGGCGTTTATCGGGGATGGGTGTGACCCGAAAAATGACCTAAAGCTAATGGCAAGCAGAACTTCGAACCAGGACCATCTTGCAATCTGCACTAAATGAAGGATTGAACCATGAGTTCGCCCAGTACAATAGAGAGAAATGACGAGGCCCAGATTCGCGCAAGTGGTTCGCCGGGGCTCCCAGGCAAAGAACCGAAACGGCGTTGGTGGCTTTGGCTGTTGGCGCTGGCAGTTCTGGCGTTTGGAGCATACCGCGTTCACAAGGGGATGGTGGCGCCGCAGGCTGCGAACACCAGCCAGGCAGGTGGCGCGCCGGGGCGGAATTCCGGTGCCGTTCCGGTGGTTGCTGTCCCAGCCGTCAAAGGTGATATCGGGGTTTATTTCCCCGGGCTGGGTGCCGTCACGCCGATTCATACTGTGGCCGTAAGAAGCCAAATCGCCGGTTACCTGATGCAGGTGCTTTACAAGGAAGGTCAGCTGGTCAATAAAGGGGATCCCCTGGCGGAAATTGACCCGCGGCCCTATCAAGTGATGCTCGAGAACGCACAAGCAGGCTTGCTCAGGGATCAAGCCACCCTCGACAATGCCAAGGTTGACCTGCAGCGTTATCAAACACTTGTACCGCTCCACGCTGTTCCCGAACAGCAACTGGCTACTCAAACCTCTTTGGTGAAGTCGACCGAAGGAGTCGTCAAGACGGACCAGGCTCAAATTGACACCGCTAAACTCGACCTGGTTTACTGCCACATTACGGCCCCCATTACGGGGCGTGTCGGGTTGCGGTTGGTTGATCCAGGGAATTACGTCACTCCAGGCGATGCGACGGGATTGGTAGTTATCACCCAAATCGAGCCGATCAGCGTGATCTTTCCACTTCCCGAAGATCAGCTCCCGATGGTTATGGAGCGGAAGCACGCTGGAGCCCGCCTTCACGTTGAGGCGTATGACCGTGCGAATACGAAGAAGATTGCCACAGGTTGGCTGGACACGGTTGATAATCAGATCGATCCCACCACGGCGACAGTTAAGCTGCGCGCCAATTTTGATAATCGCGATGGGGCATTGTTTCCGAATGAGTTTGTCAACGTAAGGCTGTTGGCAGAAGAGAAGCACGGGGTAACGCTCATTCCCACGGCGGCCGTACAACGGAACTCCCAGAAGACCTATGTTTTTCTGGTCAAGCCGGATTCTTCCACGGTGACCATTCGGACCATTACCGTCGGCACTTCGGAAGGGGACCAATCGGAGGTCACCTCAGGTCTGGCGCCGGGTAACGAGGTGGTGATGACCGGCGTCGACAGGCTGCAAGAAGGAACGAAGGTCAGGTTTCAGAAGGTGAAACAACAGTGACGAGTGACAAGTGACGAGCCGAAGGAACCACCCGTCGCTGGTCACTCGTCCCGATGTTTAGAGGAGCGAAGGTACGGTGAGGAGTGATCTGTCATTCTGAGCGGAGCGAAGAATCTCGGTAGTTCCGAAAGGAGCCAACTGCAGGGATTCTTCGCTTCGCTCAGAATGACAGCCGCGTGGGAGGCGATGAGGCGCTTGGTGTTTTTGCTCGTCACTTGTCACTCGTCACTCATCACTGCAGGTAACCAATGAGTCCGTCTCGGATCTTTATTATCCGGCCAGTAGCCACGTCATTGTTAATGGTGGCCATTCTGCTGGCGGGTGCTGTAGGTTTCAAGCAATTGCCGGTTTCAGCATTGCCGGAAGTAGATTATCCAACCATTCAAGTCATCACGGCTTACCCGGGAGCCAGCCCGGACGTGATGGCGTCTTACGTGACCGCGCCGCTGGAGCGGCAATTTGGGCAAGTTCCTGGGCTCCAGCAGATGACCTCCACCAGCTCCGCCGGCAGTTCCATCATTACCCTGCAGTTTAACCTCAGCCTGAATATCGATGTGGCGGAGCAGGAGGTGCAGGAGTCGATCAACGCGGCCGGGACTTACTTGCCTCCCGACCTTCCCACCCCGCCGATTTACAGCAAGAGCAATCCGGCTGATGCCCCGGTGCTGACCCTCGCGCTCAGTTCTGATACGTTACCACTGCCCAAGGTCGAGGATCTTGCGGACACTCGTTTAACTCCAAAGATCTCCCAGTTGCCCGGCGTGGGGTTAGTAAGCATCAGTGGAGGACAAAAGCCCGCAGTGCGGATTCGCGCCAATCCCATGCTGATGGCCTCACTCGGGCTGAACCTAGAGGATCTGCGCAGCGCCATCGTATCCGCCAACGTAAACCAGGCAAAAGGCAGCTTTGATGGCCCCCACCAGAACTATCAAATCGGCGCCAACGACCAGTTACTCTCCAGCGAGGACTACAAGCCGCTCATCGTGGCTTACCGGAACAGCTCGCCGGTGAAGCTGACGGACGTGGCTACCGTCCAGGACGACGTCGAGAACGTCCGCCAGGCCGCCTGGATGAACCAGACCCCAGCGGTAATTGTGAATATTCAGCGGCAGCCGGGCGCCAACGTGATCGCCGTGGTGGACCGCATCAAGACCCTGCTGGATCAGCTCACGAAGTCGCTGCCATCCTCGGTAAAGGTCCAGATATTGACTGACCGGACCACCACCATTCGCGCCTCCGTTCACGACGTCGAGTTCGAGTTGATGCTGACGGTGGGGCTGGTTGTAATGGTCATTTTCCTCTTTCTGCGCAACCTATCTGCCACCATCATTCCCAGCATTGCTGTGCCGCTCTCGTTAGTGGGTACCTTCGGGGTGATGTACCTCCTCGGCTACAGCCTTAATAACCTCAGCTTGATGGCGCTGACCATTTCTACAGGATTCGTGGTGGACGACGCCATCGTAATGATCGAGAACATCACCCGCTACATTGAAGAAGGAGAACCGCCCCTCCAGGCGGCGCTGAAAGGTTCCGCGCAGATCGGCTTCACCATTGTTTCGTTGACCATATCCTTGATCGCGGTGCTCATTCCTCTCTTATTCATGGGCGACATTGTCGGTCGGCTCTTCCGCGAGTTCGCGGTCACCCTGGCCGTCACCATCCTGGTTTCCGCCATCGTCTCTTTGACCCTGACCCCCATGATGTGCTCGAAGCTGCTCAAGCATTCTCCGGAAGCCGAGCAGACCCGTTTCTACCGGGTCACCGAGAGGGGCTGGAAGGCCATCATCTCCTTTTATGACCGGACCCTGCAGGTGGTCCTCCGCCACCAAACCTTGACGCTGCTGGTCGCCGCCGGAACCCTGGTCCTCACCATTGTGCTCTACGTCCACGTTCCCAAGGGTTTCTTCCCCATTCAAGACACCGGGGTCATTCAAGGCATTTCGGAGGCGGCGGAAACGGTCTCTTTCCCGGAAATGACCAGACTGCAGGAACAGCTCGGCGCGATTATTCTGAAAGATCCCGCGGTGGATAGCCTTTCCTCCTTCATCGGGATCGACGGAACCAATACCACTCTGAACAGCGGCCGCATCCTGATTAATCTCAAGCCCCTCGAGGAGCGCAAAATTGACGCCTCGGACGTGATTCGCCGCTTGCAGCCGGAACTGGCTGAGGTAGCGGGAATCACTCTGTTTATGCAGCCGGTGCAGGATATCACGGTGGAGGATCGCGTCAGCCGCACGCAGTTCCAGTACACCCTCGAGGACCCGAACTCCGACGAACTCTACTCCTTCGCCCCTCGCATGGTTAAGCGGCTGCAGCAGTCGCCGTTGTTGCGTGATGTGGCGAGCGACCAGGAGGTGGGAGGGCTGTCCACGCGGCTGGTGTTCGATCGCAGCACCGCATACCGCCTGGGCATCTCACCCTCCACCATCGATCAGACGCTCTACGATGCCTACGGCCAGCGGGAAGTCTCGACCATTTACACTCAGTTGAACCAATACCACGTCGTGCTGGAAGTGGATCCATCTTACATGAAAGGTCCTCTGGACCTGAGCGACCTTTTCATTCGCACCAATCAAGGCAGCGTTACGGGATCGACGGGGCTGGTGTCAGGCGGCTCGTCCGCCTCCCAGTTGTACGGACCGACAAGCTCGCTAACCGCGGCCAACACCAGCCTTTCGAACTCCATCGCGTCTTCGTCTAGTTTCTCTTCCAGCATCGCCTCGAATAATGCCTTCGGCGGTAGTCAGATTGCCTCCACCATGCATTTCCCCAACGGCGGCCAGGTGCCGCTTTCGGCTTTCACCCACGCGGAGGAGACGAACGTTCCGATTACTGTGAACCACCAAGGCCAATTCCCCGTGGTTACGCTGTCGTTCAATTTGGCGCCTCGAGCTTCGTTGGGTGACGCAGTGAAGGCCGTGAATCAAGTCAGGCAAGAGAGCGAGATGCCCGCCGCCGTTCAGGCGTCCTTTCAGGGCACCGCTGCATCTTTCCTTGCCTCGCTCTCCAACGAGCCCATCCTGATTCTGGCGGCCCTCGTCACGGTCTACATTGTGTTGGGAGTTTTGTACGAAAGTTACATTCATCCCATTACGATCCTGTCCACGCTGCCCTCGGCGGGTGTCGGCGCCCTGCTCTCGCTCATGATCTGCCGCATTGATTTCAGCGTCATTGCGCTGATCGGCCTGGTCTTGCTCATTGGGATTGTGAAGAAGAACGGCATCATGATGATCGATTTTGCTTTGGATGCCGAGCGCAAGGAAGGCATGACACCGGTGAATGCCATCTACCAGGCCTGCTTGTTGCGCTTCCGCCCCATCATGATGACCACCATGGCGGCCCTGCTGGGCGGAATCCCCTTAGCCTTGGGCACCGGTATGGGTTCGGAATTGCGCAGGCCGTTGGGAATCACCATGGTCGGCGGGCTCATCCTGAGCCAGTTGCTCACGCTCTACACCACCCCGGTCATTTATCTCTGGTTCGACCGGTTGGCGCATCGCTTGTCAGACTGGCGCGGACGAAAGGGCTGAAAAGGATTTCAAATGGCAAATGGCAAAAGTCAAATGGCAAATGGTGTTCGAATGTTGCCATTTGCCAATTGAATTGCTCTTTATGAACATTTCTGAGCCATTCATAAAACGGCCGGTAGCCACGACGCTTCTCGTCATCGCCGTGTTCTTGGCTGGCGCAGTGGCCTTCCGCCTGCTGCCGGTTTCGCCGCTGCCTCAAATAGATTTTCCCACCATTTCCGTGGGGGCTGCATTGCCCGGGGCGAGTCCGGAGAACATGGCGTCGTCCGTTGCGACGCCGCTCGAACGCCAGTTTGGCCGCATTGCGGCCGTCACCGAGATGACCTCTTCAAGCGCCCTCGGCGCTTCTGGCGTCACGCTGCAGTTCAATCTGGACAGGAACATTGACGCTGCGGCGCGCGACGTGCAAGCCGCCATCAATGCGGCCCGCGGCTACCTTCCCACCAATCTCCCCAGCAACCCGACTTACCGGAAGGTGAACCCTGCTGACTCACCCATTCTGATTCTGGCCCTTACCTCTGACATTCTCTCCAAGAGCCAGATTTATGATTATGCCTCCACCATCATGGCGCAAAAGCTGTCGCAGGTAAGTGGCGTGGGACAGGTGTTCGTGGGCGGCGGCGCCCTGCCCGGGGTCCGCGTGGAGGTGAATCCCACTCAACTTAACAAGTATGGCATCGGACTCGAGCAAGTCCGTGGCGTGCTGAGCAACGCGAACTCGAACACACCCAAAGGTTACTTCTCCGATGGTCATCGCATGTGGCAGGTGGGCGCGAACGACCAACTCTTCCACGCCGTGGATTATCGGCCCCTGATTGTCGCTTACCGGAATGGTTCACCAGTGCGCCTCTCCGACGTTTCAGAAGTACGTGACGGACCGGAGACGATCATGTCCTCCGGCTATACCAACGGGAAACCTTCCGTTCTGCTGGTCATCTTTCGCCAGCCGGGCGCGAACATCATCGACACCGTGGACCGCGTGACGTCTATGCTGCCGCAACTCAAGGCGGACATTCCTCCCACCATTGACACGCGCACGGCGATGGACCAGACGATCACCATCCGCGCTTCCGTGCGTGACGTGGAGCGGACTCTGATCATCTCCGTACTGCTGGTGATTCTGGTTGTCTTCGTGTTCTTACGCAGCTCGAGGACAACCTTCATTCCCAGCGTCGCTGTTCCCGTATCGCTGGTCGGCACGTTCGGAATCATGTACCTGCTCGGTTACAGCATCGACAACCTCTCCCTGATGGCGCTCTGCATTTCTACCGGCTTTGTCGTCGACGATGCCATTGTGGTCATTGAGAACATCACGCGCTACCTGGAAAAAGGTATGGCGCCGTTCGAGGCAGCACTGGCAGGCGCGCGGGAAATCGGGTTCACAGTCCTGAGCATCAGCATTTCGCTGGTGGCGGTGTTTATCCCCCTGCTGCTGATGGGCGGGATCGTCGGCCGCTTGTTCCGCGAATTCGCCGTTACTCTGTCGGTGGCGATCCTGGTCTCGCTGGTGGTGTCGCTCACCGCGACACCCTCCATGTGCGCACATCTTCTCCGCCAGCATGAGACCCATGGGCGCGTTTACCGAGCCTCTGAGCGTGCCTTCAATTCGGTTGTGGGATTTTACGGTAAGACTCTGTCTACCGTGCTTCGCTTCCCAGGCTTCACCTTAGCCGCGTTGATCGCTACCATCGTCCTCAACGTTTATCTCTATATTTACGTTCCCAAGGGGTTTTTCCCGCAACAAGATAACGGGCGCATGATGGGCTCGATCATTGCCGATCAGGATACATCTTACCAGGCCATGGATAGCATTCTACAGCGGATGATCAAAATCATCACGGCTGACCCAGCGGTGCAAGCGGTGAGCGGTTTTTGCGGTGGTGGCGGGCCCGGCGGGGGAGCGATCAACCAGGCGCGAATGTTCATCATGCTCAAGCCGCCCTCACAGCGAAACATCACCGCCGACTTGGTGATTGCGCGCTTACGTCCCAAATTGGCCCAAGTGCCGGGCGCGTCCCTCTATATGCAAGCCACGCAGGACATCCGTGTCGGGGGGCGCTTCGGCGCCGCCCAATATCAGTTCACCATGCAGGGCGATAATCTCCACGACTTGCAAGCCTTTGGCCCACGGATGTTGCAAGAACTGCGTACCATCCCGCAGATCGTCGACGTGAACACCGATCAGCAAGACCGTGGCTTGCAGGCCTATGTGAATGTCGACCGCGCCACTGCCGCCCGCTTCGGCATCTCCTCACAACTGGCGGACAACGTGCTTTACGATGCTTTTGGTGAGCGCCAGGTCTCCACCATGTACACGGCGCTCAACCAATATCATGTGGTCATGGTCGTGGGGCGGCAGTTCTGGCAAAACCCGCTGTTCCTGCGCCAACTCTACGCCTTCGCACCCAACGGGCAGGACGTTCCCTTGAGCGCCTTCTCGCAATTTGAGCCCATCACCGCCCCCTTGTCTGTAAACCACCAGGGCCTCTCACCCTCGGTGACGATCTCATTCAATCTCCAGCCGGGCGTGGCTTTGGGTGACGCGGCGGAAGGCATATTGCAGAAGGCCACGCAAATTGGGTTGCCTTCGACAATCCACACGGGCTTCTCCGGCACGGCGCAAGCTTATCAGGATTCCCTTTCCAGCGAGCCGCTGCTCATTGCTGCCGCCCTCGTTTCAGTCTATCTGGTCCTGGGCATTCTCTACGAGAGCTACGTTCATCCCGTGACTATTCTCTCTACCTTGCCGTCAGCGGGCGTGGGGGCGCTGCTGGCACTTCTGCTCACCCACACCGAGCTTACAGTGATCGCCATCATCGGAATTATTCTGCTGATCGGCATTGTGAAGAAGAACGCGATCCTGATGATCGACTTCGCTCTTGCGGCGGAGCGGAGGGAAGGTAAATCCTCGCGCGATGCCATCTACGAAGCCTGCCTGCTGCGCTTCCGTCCCATCCTGATGACCACGATGGCAGCCATGCTGGGCGCAGTTCCGCTGGCCCTGGGCCGCGGCACAGGATCGGAATTTCGCCGCCCACTGGGCATCGCCATAATCGGCGGGTTGGCAGTCAGCCAAATGCTAACCTTGTACACAACCCCCGTCGTCTATCTGTACTTTGATCGACTCCAGCAGTGGTGGTGGAGGCGCATCGGCGTTCGTCGCCTGGAGGACGGTCGAGCGGCGACGAATTGAGGACCCACAAACCGCGAATTTTGGAATTCAGATCTGCTTTGGCAATAACCAAGATGAGAGCCATGAATTATCGAACAGCCAAACGCCCTGCTACCTTCTGCCTGCTGCCTGCTGCTCTCTGCCTACTGCTCTTTTCGGCCGCCTGCATGGTCGGACCGAACTATCAACGGCCCAAGGCGCCGGTTTCTCCCGCATACAAAGAAACACCCCCCGCCGACTGGAAAGAAGCTCAAGACTGGAAGCAGGCTCAGCCGAACGAAGCAGCGAAGCGCGGCAAGTGGTGGGAAATCTATAACGACCCCGAGCTTAACGCGCTGGAAGAGCAGGTGAGCTTATCGAATCAGAACGTTTTGGCCGCGGAGGCGCAATTCCGCGAGGCCAGATATGCAGTGCGGATTGCGCGCTCCAGCCTGTTTCCGACAGTTAGTGTCAGTCCGTCGATTGTTAATGAGAAATCTGTCTTTCTAGGCGTTTCCAACTTTGTGCCGGCGCCGGTCACCGCTTACGACCTTCCGGTGGCTGTATCGTACCAGGCAGATATTTGGGGAAGCATTCGCCGCAGCGTCACGGCGAGCGGCGAGACTGCTCAAGCCTCCGCCGCCACGCTCGAGAACGCCCGGCTTTCTTATCAGGCGGAACTCGCGCAGGACTACTTCGAATTGCGCGGCGCGGATGGCGAGAAAGAACTGCTCGAAACCACCGTGAAGTCCTACGACGACTACCTCAAACTCACACAGGACAGGTTTAACAGTGGGGTTGCGTCCGGTTCGGACGTCGCACAAGCCCAGACCCAACTCGCAACCGCGCGAGCCCAGTTGATCGATTATGATGTGGCGCGCGCGCAATATGAGCATGCCATCGCTGTTTTGGCAGGCAAACCGCCCGCGGAGGTCTCCGTCACGTATAGTCCCATCAAGATCCTGCCGCCGCCCATTCCTGTGGGAGTTCCTTCCACACTCCTGGAGCGCCGCCCCGACGTCGCTGTGTCTGAACGTCAGATGGCTGTGGCCAACGAGCAGATTGGCATTGCCAAGGCTGCTTTCTATCCCACCCTCAGCCTCAATGGTGACGCCGGCGTTGAGAGCGCGCGGTTCCTCAGATGGATCAACTGGCCGAGCCGGTTTTGGTCGGCGGGCCCTCAATTGGCAGAAACCGTGTTTGACGCAGGCAGGCGCCGCGCCGCCGTGAATCAGAGTCTGGCGGCCTACGATGCCACGGTGGCAAACTACCGCCAGACAGTGCTCACGGCTTTCCAGCAGGTCGAGGACAACCTGGCGGCGTTGCGCGTGCTCGAGAACGAAGCGAAGGCTGAGGACCAGGCGGTTAAGGCCGCTCAGAGTGCCCTCGACATTTCCACTTATCAATACAAGGCAGGGACGGTAAATTACCTTACGGTGATCACGGAGCAGGCCATTTTGCTTCAGGACCAAGTGCAGGCGGTAAGCATTCTGACGCGCCGTATGAGCGCCAGTGTGCTGCTCATCGAAGCGTTGGGCGGAGGGTGGAATGCTTCAACTCTGCCTACCCTGCACGACGTGGCGCAGGTCAAATAGGAAGGGCGCGCTTACATAAAAACCACCGACTGGATACCGTAAATCTCGAATCGCTTCCGGCAGCGGGGATTCTTGCATTGAACCATATCGTCTCGCCGGATCATGTAGTTCCTGGCTTTGGCGAACCGCGCCCGGTCTCGTTCATCGGCGTGGCCAGGTAGTCTGTTCTTTTTGGTTCGCACCAGCCAGCGAATCTCGTACGTCTCCGCCTGGTGGCAATGTAGGCAGGAGAGGGTGGCGGGCTTCAGACTCTCTTTTTCATCGAAGAATTCGCGCTCATCCATAACGTTTTCATTTTAACCGGTTTCCGGCTGTAACTCCAGATCGATTTAACCCGAAATCCGAAGTTGCGAGGCTCTGTGGGAAGAAACCCCTCACCGGGCTCGCTACTCTCGCCACCCTCTCCCCACGGGAGAGGGCTGGAATCAATCATCGTGGACGGCCCTCTCCCTTGGGGAGAGGGTGGCGCGCAGCCGGCGTAGTCATCAGCCGGGGCGGGACGGGTGAGGGGTTACTTCCGAAAAATCCAAACACCCATTCCGTTCTCGAGGTTATCAACGCAGGCAATTCAGATTGAACGAGTTGGCCTGGCAGCCACAAATTCAACTTCGGAATTCGAGTTTAAGTAGTGGTTTCGTTTCTCGAACAGACGTATAATTCGCTGGGGGCGAGAGACTAAGACTGTCTCTCAGGTCTCGCTATATTTCGGAGGACCCATCATATGTCCCACTCTTTTGGGGAACAAGAACTCGCCGACTACCTCTTCGATCGCATTATTGTGAATTGCCCGACCTGCCTGGATAACAAGTGCCTCCGTGTAGCCTGCCTGAAAGTTGCGGAGGAGCTACTCGAGGACGCTGAAATATCCTATAAGCTGGCGCCTGTCTCCGACGGCGGAGCTTGAGGACAGGGATTAGGGAATAGGGATTAGGGTTTAGGGAACAGCGCCCCAAGCCAGGCTGTTCCCTGTGCCTCCGTCGCTGCCGATTCACTGTTTTGGTTTTCGCCAATCCCTAATCCCTAGCCCCTGATCCCTATTGGGTTCCCTATTCTCTCCCCCAAGGAACTTTGGACCCAGCCACAACAGAGCCAGAGCGTCGATCAGTCCATGCGCGAGCATGGAAGGATAGAGACTCCCGAAATGAATGACGGGATAGGCAAGCAGAGCTCCTAACAAAGACGCTCGTATCATCCCGCTCCAACCTTGATAAACGTGAGCCAGTCCAAACGCCAGTGATGAAACAGCGCATGCCAAGACACCGGAACGCAGCCATTGACTAACTTGAGCGAGAAGCAAGCCGCGATACAAAAATTCCTCGCAGAGAGCGGCTGTGGGAACCAGCAGAAGCAGCGACCAGGCTTTCTCTTGGCGCGTCCTGGGGATCAAGAGGTAGGTCAGTTCACTTTCTTCCGGCCACCACCCGTGGCGCTCCAGGAAAAGGCTGAGGAGAATGCCGGCCACGGACAGTGCAACCAAAGCGCCTGCGGAGATGAAACCGGGGGCGGGGGCGAGCGTTGTAAAGCCTATGGAAAACGCACTCAGAGAGCCGAGGAAAAAGACAACCACTCCAACGACCGCCAGTACCCACTGCGAAATCGCCGCCGAAATGTAAAGCTCCAGCCGGGCCATCTGTCGAAGCCGATGATCGCGCGCTGTGGATAGGGAGAGGATCGGGACTCCAACGACTAAGAAGAGCATGAAGAGGGCTGATATTATCCGGGCCGCCATTTGAAATCCTGGGGCTGTCATTCTGACTCTGAGCAAAGCGAAGAGGAAGAATCCGGGCAGTTGTTGTTTCAACGCACTGCGGAGATCCTTCGTCGCCCCGCAATTCGGAACTCCTCAGGACGACACCGCGGGCGTTGTTCAGCATCCCGCTTGGCAATCTAGGTGGTCACGTCTCCCGGCTTTTGGGCCCCCCCAAGAGGTACGTCCCCAGCACCCCCCGGCAGCGGTCGCGATACACGTCCACTGGCACGTCCTCGGGGCCCAATAGCCATTGCAGACAGTAACCGTCGACGAGGGCACGAATAGTGGAAGCCGCCTCCAGAGGATTTACCCGGCGGAACTCGTGTTCGTTGATGCCGTCTTCCACGATTTTCCGATCTCGCTGCCGGCACCTCTCGAAAAACTCCGAAAAGAGCTTACGAAATCGCTGCAAACGTGCCCCGCGGCTGACAAAATCGAAAAAGACCAGGTAAAGCTTGCGATTGACCTCGGTGCTATGAAACAAGACTTCCAGTTCCGCTCCGAGGCGCGTGCGCGCCGGTTCCTGAGAGTGCACGACCTCGTCCAGGCTGCGGTTCAATTGGCGCAACAGCCACTCCAGGACACCGAAGAGGAGGTCTTCCTTGGTTCGGAAGTAATAGAGTGCCCCACCCTTGCTCGATTCCGCTCTGGCCACGACGGAATCCAGCGTAGTCGCCTCGATTCCTCGTTCCAGGACCTCCGCGTAGCCTGCCCGCTGGAGCGCTTCTCTCCGTCGACCAATGAGTTCGGGATTGGCCCTGCGTGGACTCATGACCGCCAGAATGATAGCATGAGTTGAGACCGGGGCGTCCGATGAACACGGAAATCGAAAACCTTGTGGGGCTTGATCGCCAGGAGTTGGAGCGACTGGCGCAGTCCTTGGGGAAAGCGCCGTATCGCGGCCGCCAGCTCTATCACGCCCTATACCGCCGCCGGGCAACGGGTATTGCCTCCTTGACGGACCTCGACAAAGATTTCAAAGCAGCCCTGGCAGCTCAATACAATCTCGACTACCCCCGTGTCCAAGCTGTCTTCACGTCGACGGACGGCGCGGCCCGCTACTTGCTTCGTCTTCAAGACAACACGCTCATTGAGACCGTGTATATGCCGGAGGAGCAGCGGGTCACGCTCTGCCTCTCGAGCCAAGCGGGCTGCGCCGTGGATTGCCGCTTCTGCTTCACCGCGCTCTTGGGGTTGCAGCGCAATCTCTCGGCAGGAGAAATCCTCGGGCAAGTGCTAGCCGTCGCCCAAGCTCGCGAGATTCTCCGTGGCACGCGGCTCAATCTGGTTTTCATGGGAATGGGCGAGCCGCTCCTGAACCTTGCGCAGGTGATGAAAGCCGTCCAAATACTCGCCGACCCTCAAGGCTTTGGCATTCCGCTGCGTCGCATCACCATCTCCACCTCGGGCATCGTTCCGCGGATCAGCGAGATGGCGCGTGACCCGAGGCGTCCCAAACTGGCAGTCTCACTGAACGCCTCGACCGAGGAGCAGCGAACGGAGCTGATGCCGATCAACCGGAAATACCCGCTGCGCGACCTCCTGCACGCCTGCCGGGCCTACCCGCTGCGCCCCCGAGAGTTCGTGAACTTCGAGTACGTTCTTCTGGACGGCTTTAACGATACTGACGCCGACGGCGAACGCGTAAGCGAACTACTGCGCGGAATGCGCGCCAAGGTCAATCTCATTCCCTACAACTCCGGTTCCGAGCTTCCCTATAGTGCCTCTCCTATGGCGAGAGTCCTGGCCTTCCAGCAAATCCTGGTGGGACACGGGATTCCAACCTACATTCGCATTTCACGCGGACAGGATATCGGCGCCGCCTGCGGGCAGCTTCGGTTGAAAGGAATGCGAAACGGCGGCACCACCCCCTAACCCCCTTCCCTCCTTGATAAGGAAGGGAAGGGCAATAGGCGCTAAACTAAGCGGAGACCCCGCGGCTTGAATGCCCGAAGGGCATTAACATCAGTAGCCGTAGGTGAAACCTGCGGAGAAATAACCCATTCCTTGTGCCTGCCACGACCCCGGAGGGGTCGAATTCAACCCCAGCGGGGTTGGCTGAATCTCGTACCCGGCACTTTCCGTAGGTTTCACCTACGGCCAATGATCTTGGGTCCCTTCGGGACCGGTCAGAAACGCTTAGTTTAACGCCTATCGGGTAGGGGTGGTTCACTCGAGGCTAGCGAGGGTTTTCAGGTCGAATTCCGATCACTGCCGCCATGCGCCCCGTGCCGTTTCCGTCGCGGCGGTAGGAATAAAAGAGGTCCGGGTGGCAAGCGGTGCAGAGATCGACCGCGGCGACATGGCGCGGCGCGAGCCCCGCGCCACGGAGTTGATCTTCTGCTACGGCAACCAAGTCAAGATACGCTGAGGGCTTTGGATCGGCACTGTGCCCTGGTGGCTGCATATTCAGGAACGAGAGGGAGCGAGTTTCGCGACGGGACGCCGGGTGTCCCGCCCGCTTGCGAAAAAACTTATCCGCGTTCGGGAAGCGCCCCTGAAAGGCTTCTTCCACATCTTTTCCCACCTCGTAACAACACGCCCGGATGGAAGGGCCCAGGACGGCGAGCAGGCGTGAGGGCTCCGAACCGTACACGCGGCGCATCTCTCCCACCGCTTTTTCGATGATCCGCCCCAGCGCCCCGCGCCACCCGGCGTGCACTGCTGCCACGGCCCGGCGGTTTGGGTCCACCAGGAGCAAAGGCAGGCAGTCGGCAGTTCGCACTGAAAGGAGGATGCCCGCTTGATCAGTCAGTAGTGCGTCACCTTCAGGTTGGGCGAGGCCGAGTTGCTCAGCCGGCCGGTTCCCGGGCAAGAGGTACTCGAGTTCGCCGCCCATTGCGTGGCCGACTTGATAGACAACCGTGGAATGGACTTGCCGAAGCGCCGCCAATACAAAGCGTTCTGCGCCAAGTTGACGGAAAAAAAGGTCCCGGTTCTTCTCGACCCGAACCTTCGGTTCACCCTTCGTGAATCCCAGATTGAGGCCGGCAGAAGGACCGCGACTCACCCCACCACGCCGAGTACTAAAGGCGTGGATCAGCCAGGGATAACGCGTGAGGAGCGGGTGCTCGATCCAGGCCAACTCGCCTCGCGAGACGAGATGTGAAGTTGGGTGACCCAAGAGTCGAATATAGCACACGCCAGTTGAACCTTGTTCGCCACTCTGGTATCCTAGCGTTGGCTTAACGGGGCCCTTCAACCAATAGCGCGACTATGCCTGTGACTTAGGCCAAGAGAGCCTCTTCTTTGGAAGAGGAGGGCGACAGATGTTGAAGGGAAACCCGTCTCGCTCTGCGACTGCTCACTCGACTACTGCAACCCGAGAGCGAAGCTCGGACATCCAAGTTACTGGGAAAGGAAAACGATGTTATCGGATCGCCTGGTGCGTATGATTGAACACCATGCAGATGAGCTGACCCGCGCTTTGGTTGAAGATCTTCAGTCCAACCCGCGTACGGCCGCCTACCACAAATTCTCCCGGGACGCGATACACCTTCGCACCTACAACGTGTACAAGGACCTCGGCTTGTGGCTGAACAGCAAGGCCGAAGAGGATATCGAAGCGAGATACACTGAGCTGGGGAAGCAACGCCAGAATGAGGGAGTGCCGCTGAGCGAAGTTGTCTACGCCCTCACCTTGACGAAGTATCATCTACGAGACTATATTCGAGTCGCCGGTTTGGTTGATTCTGCCATAGATCTTTATCAGGCGTTGGACCTGCAGCGTCTTTTAGGCCAGTTTTTCGACAAGGCAGTCTACTACACCGTCCGGGCCTACGAGCGCGCAGCGAGACTTCAGACAACCGCCAGCGCTACGCAATGAACGCTCTGGACTTCGAGTCAGCCCCGGCTTGTGGCACATGATCGTCGGCACTGGTGTTGACATCATGGAGACTTCTCGGGTCGAAGAAGCTCTCCTGAAGCACGGCGAACGTTTTGCGCACCGCGTATGCACGCCGGCGGAGATTGACTACTGCAAAAGGTTCAAGGACTCGGCGGAGCGGTTCGCAGCGCGCTTTGCGGCCAAAGAGGCGGCTTTTAAGGCCCTGGGCACGGGCTGGAGCCACGGCGTGCGGTGGGTCGACGTAGAAATAACCCACACCGCGAGCGGGAAGCCGGAGTTGATCCTGAGAGGTCAAGCGGAGGAAATCGCGCGTCAAATGGGAGTTGTCCGGACTGCGGTATCGATCTCACACGCTGGGCGATTCGTGGTTGCTCAGGTGATATTTGAATCCGATGGCTAGCTTTCTCCAAACGGCCTGTCGTTCCAGTCAAGGCCTCGGAATTGTGTTGTTTTGCGTATTTGGGATGTTACCCGCACGCGCCGAGCCGCTTGGAGAAGAACAGCACTTACCGGAACTGGGCGCCAAAGAAGCGTCCCGATTGCTCCTTTCGCAAATCCCTCCAGGGTACCCCGTCCTGGCCAAAGTGAATTACATTCAGGGCCGAGTCCGCGTGCGGCTCACGGTCGACACCGAAGGCAAAGTTGTGAATGCGCACGTCCTGAACGGCAACCCGCTCTTGGCCGCTGCTGTCCTCAATTCTGTTGCCGGCTGGCGCTACCGTCCGTATGTGGCAAGGGGCGGGAGCAGTCCCACCGCTTTCGAGACGAAGTTGGAGGTGAATTTCTCTCTCCGCACGAACCGGATGGACCTCGTTCCCACCCAAGCGGAATCGGACTTCGGCCGTCAAGTGAAGCCTCCTGAGGTCTTGACAGGGCCCGGGAAAAGCACCGCAACGGATTCCTCTGTTCGGCTGCGCTTGCTGGTAAGCGCCGAAGGCAAAGTGATCGATTCAGAGATTCTGAAGGGCATACCCTCCTTGGTCGAAAAGGCGACGAGGGTCATCATGCGATGGTCGTTCCGGCCGGCAAGATGGGGCACGCTCGCCGTTCCGTGGTATCTAGACGTTGACGTCCCCGTCGACCACGCCAATATGCAAGCCGGTGTTGGACTGCCGCACGCGCTCGGAGGGCCCGGAAGAGAGTAACTGCACGCCATGAGCGCTAACTTTAGCGCGAATGCGTGGGCCGTAAATGCCCGAAGGGCATTAATATCATTAGCCGTAGGTGCAACCTACGGGCTAACGGCCACCACTCCTCAATTTCTGGCGACCCCGAAGGGGTCGAATGCCTCCCCGCTCAACCCCTTCGGGGTTGGCCGACTTTCGGTGCGCGTCCCTTCCGTAGGTTTCACCTACGGCTAATGGAATTGGGTCCCTTCGGGACCCGGCGAGCGCGCCTAAGTTAGCGTCTGTAGCCCTTCGTGGCGCGTGGTGAAAAATCGGAGCTTAGCGCCTGAGAAATCCTTCCCCAAAAGCTAATCCGGCGCTAAAATCAGGAAGTGGGCCGGAGGTGAACAGCCGGTTTGGCGCTTGGCGCCTGCGGAGTGAGCATTTAATGAAATTAGATTGGGCAAAACGGACTTGGAAGGTCTTGCCGCTGGTCTGCATGTTCCTGATCCCGCGCGGCGCGACGTTCGGAACAGAGCAGGCCAAAGAAGCTATTTTCCAATATGCCGGCGGAAGCGAGAAGATCGAAATCGATTGTGCCGGGAAGTTGGAAGTCTCAGATAGCGCCCTGGTATTCAAATGTCCGGGGGCGTCCGTCGATATCCCGTTTTTGACGATTACGCTGATGCAGTTCCGTCCCGACATCAGCCCTCAGGTCCGAAACCTGAAGCTCAAGTGGAAGACCTACCCCAGCATTCTGATAGCGGGCAAGCAAAACAGGTATTTCACCGTGGTGTGCAAAAAGCAAGGCGTCACCCACGTGATGGTCCTGCGAGTCGACCCGCTATCCATGCGGCCCTACCTGGCTGAGATTGAGCTGAAATCCGGGAAACGCGTCGAAGTGATGCCTTACGAGGATTATTCGTGAAAGGTGACGGCTGACCGCCTCACTGCGCGGGATTGCTCCCGGCCCCGCCTAAGAAATACCCCGCCCTGGTCCGCACCTTGACTCCGCTGCGGTCGACGTGTACCTCGATGCGGTGGAAGCCGTTGTTGTCGGGCGCGTGCGGAACATAGGCGATTTCGTACTGGCTCTGGATTTCGTCGGCAATCTTATTGAGTTCGTCCTGCATTGGCTTCTTTGACCAAGCCCCATAACTCAGCCCCCCGGTGTAACCCGCGTAGAACTCGAGGGGATCCTTCGCAACCACGGAGCGGATCAATTCCCCGCTTGCCAGGAAAAGCGGGACGATAGGCAAGTTGGCCCCGTTGTCCCAGTTGTTTTCGACGTTCGAGGGTGTCTGCGGCATGTTGGGTGGGGCGGGCAGCGCATTGTTGGCGGCCAAGGTATTCTGGGGCGGCGCCTTGGGCTGTTTCGTCAGCATGGAGCGCGTCTGGCTGAATCCCAGACCGTAGATCGTGATGCCCGCGTTCAGGGCGCGTTGCACCACCTCTTCTTTAGTCGTTCTGCTCCCGACGTCGTGGCCATCCGAAAAAGCTACGATGATCCGACGGTCGTCCTTCGGTTGGCTTTCAAGCATCGTGATAGCCTGCGTCAAGGCATCGTTCAGATGCTGCGAGCCGCCACGCGCCTCGACCTTGCGCAGAACGGTTTCCAATTCGTCGCCGTTTTGCGTGAAGTCCTGGACAGTGCGAATCTGATCGCCATAAGTAACCACCGCCGCTTGTCCCTGCGGCCCCAGCATCAGGTTGGAGAACACCGGTCCGAGAGGGCGGACCTCGCCGAGCAAAGGCTCCGAAGTGCCGTTGGCTTCCACTACAATGACTGCAGCAAGAGGTCGCTGCTCGAGGCTGAATTGTTCGATTTTCTGGCGTACCCCATTGTCGAGAACCTCAAAATCCTTCTGCTGCAAGTCGAAGACGTAATCGCCTTTGGAATTAATCACCGTCACGGGCGCGGTCACAACGTTCGCCTGGACCCGAATCCGCGTGTCAGACGCGGGGGGTTGGGCTTCGGTCGCTGACTCATGCTCGGAGGTTGAGGGCGGCGGGTTCTGGGCTGCTTGTTGGGCATAGGCAGAAGAAGCCAACCCAAGAAAGCCGCCCAGCAGCGTGACGGTCCAGGCCGATTTCAGGTATGCATAAGTGCCATTCACGGTCATTCGCCCCTCCACGTCCATACAGGCCCTTGCGTGATTATATGATGTCCGCATGCGCCCCGACGTTGCCGCAGAAGCTGGAAACTGGAAAATGGAAGCTGGAAAATGAAGGTAGCCTTCGGTTTACGAACAGCCACTTTCCAGTTTCGATTTTCCATTTTCCACTTTCCGGTTTCCATTTTCCGCCGGTAGCCCTCGCTGCCTCAAGGCCTCATAAAGCACCACGGCGGCTGCCACGGAGACGTTCAGTGAGGGCACAGGGCCGCGCAGGGGAATGTGGGCCAGTTCATCGCACGTTTCGCGCACCAAACGGTGCAGGCCTGCCCCCTCGCCCCCCAGGACCAGCGCACAGCCCTGGCCATAGTCCAAATCCAGGTACGACTTGCCGGCTTTCGCCTCAAAACCGTAGACCCAGATCCGTCGTTCTTTCATCTCCTCCAGCGTACGTACAAGGTTGGTGACGCGAGCAACTTTAGCGTGCTCGAGCGCTCCGGCCGATGCCCGCGCCACGGCGGGCGATATACCTGCGGCGCGCCGCTCCGGAATAATGATCCCCTGGCAGCCGGCAGCCACTAACGTGCGCACGATCGCTCCCAGGTTGGCCGGGTCTTCGACCCCGTCCAGTACCATCAGCAGCGGGCGCTCCGAACTGCCGAGCAGGGTCTCGAGGTCGTCGTAGGCTCGAGGGGCACAGACGGCCAAAACGTTCTGATGCTGGGGACTGCCCGCCATGCGCTCTACGGCAGGCCGGGGAGCAAAACGCACTCCGATGCCGCCGGCCCGGCAGGCGTCAATGATCTCCTGCACCCGAGGGTTGTGCTGCCCCTGCGCAACCAGCACGTATTCAACCGGATGGTTGAGCACGGCTTCCTTGACTGCGTGAATGCCGTAAATCACCTCGAGCTTTGTCCCGCTCTCCCGATGCGACATGTCTTTTTTGTTTGACAGATTACGATACCACATCCGCGGCCTGCGAATATGGTCATTCTCGGTGGGGGGAGAAGTGTGCGAGGTCGCTCAGGCCCGTTGGCTGACAGAGACCTGGAAACCGTGAAAACCCTGTCATTCTGAGCGAAGCGAAGAATCTCGCTCTGATCTTTTCGTTGTCGCTTCATCACGGGCCAGGGCGAGATTCCTCGCTTCGCTCGGAATGACAGCGCATTTCAGAGCAGCGGGAGTACACACCGCCACCGGACTTAAAAAAGCAGTTTCAACGCGAACTGGATCAGCCTTGGGTCGCGAGCTTTCGCGACCTGGCCGAAGGTTGGGCCGTCGGTGATATTACCGTCCGGGACATAGAACTGCGCGTGGTTGAAGGCATTGAAGAATTCGGCGCGGAACTGGAGTTCTTTGTGTTCGGCGAGCCGGGTGGTCTTCAGCAAAGCGAGGTCGGCGTCGTTGATTCCGGGTCCGCAGCAGAGGGAGCGTGGCGAGTCGCCGATGGTTCCGAGCGCCTGGGGAGCGAACGCATTGGGGTTAAAGTACTGATTGGGCACCTGCTGGCAGTCGGGTGCGCCGTCGCCGCCCGCAGGACCGGTTCCCAACGCGCAGCCTGACTTGCGAGGGTTCTCGGTGGTGAATTTGCTTACCAAGTCAGGTTCGCCGGGATATTCGAAGTCCTGGCTATTCTCGAGTTCGAGGTCGCTCCAGGAAGTGATTCGGATGGGGAATCCGCTCTGGAAACTGAAGATGCCCGACATGCCCCAGCCATTCACTGCTTTACCCACCAGTCCGTGTTTTTCCGGAACGGGCAACTCCCAGTAATAGCTCAGAACGAAGCGCTGCGGTGCGTTAAAGAGCGAGAGCGCCCGGCTACAACGGAAGCAGAGCGGGTCGAGAGTATTCTCGAAGCTTGACGCCTGATCAAAAGACTTGCTCCACGTATACGCGGCGAGGAATTGCAGGCCTTTCGCAAACCGCCGCTCGAGAGAGACCTGCATCGAGTTATACGCCGAGTTGGCGATGGTATCCTGCGCGAAAATGCTGGCGAATACCGGAGTGCCGTCCGGCGGGCAACCGGCGCCGGTAGTCGGCTCGCAAAATGGCGAGGAGTATCGGCGCAGCCCAACCAGATTTATGGCGGGGTTATTCGGCCCTGTCACCACGGGCACAGACCCATAGGGCAGATGCACACTCATTCCGGCAGGAATGGAGTTGGCAGGAATCTGGAAAGAACTGTCGGCGTAGAACGGCCCACAGGTGAAGTTGGAGGAAAGCGCTGGATTGGAAGTGGCATAGAAGTTGGCGATGTTCTCGAGATCCAGGCAGGTTTGCGCGTTGCCGTAGTTCAAGTCGCGCGTGGCCAGCAGGCGATGCCCTTGCGAGCCCACGTACCCCACTTGCAGAACCATGTTTCCGGTAAGCTCGCGCTGCACGTTAAAATTATATTGAGCCGCATATTGAGAGCGAATATTGGGTTGGAGTTCGCCGAACATCAGGATCGGCCGGAACGTGGACCAATCAACCGCCTGACCACGCGGTGGATTCAAGATACCGTTGAAAGGATTCGGGTAGACGGAACCGTCCTGGCCGAGAAAGGGCGTATTGAACATGGTTTCTGAGAGGTTGATGCTGCCGCCGAACGGGGGCTCGCCGCTGAACTGCTCGAGCACAAGCTGCTCGATGGGATTGTAAAAAAGTCCCCACCCTGCCCGGAAGCTCGTCATGCCCGGCCCGCCGGTGAGCTTGGCGAGCGTGCCGCTGTTCCAAGGGGGGCTCCAGGCCAAGCCGATGCGCGGCGCGAAGGCCTTGTAGTAAGTCTGCGTCAAGGCGTCGCTGATGCCTTTGTCTCCCGGCACGACCAATCCTTGCGGGAACACCGCCTCGCCGGCGCTTCCCGGACCGCAATTGGTGGTTCCAAACTGACCAACGAGAGGGTTCGTGGCGCTGAGTTGGCAAGGATAGACACTGGTGTTCTGACCCGGCCTGAAGGTCTGCGTGCGCCCGCCAACATCGGCGATCGGAGTATTCAACTCCCAGCGCAAGCCGTAGTTCAAGGTCAGGGCGGGACGGATTTTCCAACTGTCCTGCGCGTAGAGATAAAGGGAGGTGCCGCGCACGTATTCGTGCTGCGCCGAGCCTTGCAAATAAGAGTCCGGAAGCCCAAGAAGGTAATTCGGGTACAGATCGGAGTACCCGGGATCATTCGGGCCGCCACCCAGGAACGAGTAATCGCCATTGACATTGAAGTAGAAGAGCTGATCAAAGCGTTGCCGGCGTGTGTCGGCGCCGAATTTCAAGCTGTGGTTACCTTTCACTTTGCTGAGATTGTCCATCCACTGGAAGGTGTTCCCGATCTGTGGCAGTTCACCTTCGTAGTTGTTGCCAATGGCGAATCCTCCGGAAACCGTCAGGAAGGGCACGCCCTCGTGCTGGGCTCCGAGGCGCGGATTGATGCCGAGTGCGGGATTATTCGGATCCGAAAAACACTCGTCCGCCGGCACCGTCTTGCAGGAGTCCTGGACCGGGTTAGTGTGCTGAGGATGGTTGAATTCACCTTGCGCCTCGCGGAAGGCGGAAAAGCGAAACTCGTTGACCGTGGTAGGGCTGATCACCCAGGTGTGCGTGAGATTGACTTGCTGGTAGCGGTTATTGTAGAGCCCTCCAAAGCCCGGGACGTTCGCGCCCCCGCCCTGGAAGAACGAAAAAGGCTGGGTGTAAAACTGGTCGTCAAAGTAGTAGTAGGCGTTGAATTGCTGGTGGTCGCTCAGCTTGTGATCGATGCGGCCGGTCAACTGGTCATCGTACTCACGCGAGGTTGGGGCGGACTCGTATTCCGTGCCGTTCAAGTTCGCCTGCGGCACGTACTGATTCATCAAATCCAGCGCCGTGGGATCGAAGCACTGCTGAGGGATCTGGTTGTTGGGAAAAATGGCGGAGTAAGCCGTGCCGGGAGCGATCGGCGCTCCGCCTTCCGTGGCCACCGCCGCGGCGCATCCCGGGCGCGCATTCATAATCGCGGAGACCGTGCCGTTGGGATCACTTAACGTGCCCGTGAAGGGCTGCCCGGCGGAGAAATCGCCGCCGCGCTCGGCGAGGCTGGGCACTGGAAACGCCGGCGAAGGATCTCCTTGGCGGATCCGGCGCCCTTCGTAGGACGCGAAGAAGAAGGTTTGATCTTTGCGGATGGGCCCACCGACGGTGCCGCCAAACTGGTTTTGCTTGAAATCGGGTATTGTCGAGTCGAAGAATCCACGGGCGTTGAGCACGTTGTTGCGAAGGAATTCATACACGTCGCCGTGGAAGGAGTTGGTGCCCGACTTGGTGACGACGTTCACCACCGCGCCGGAATTGCGGCCAAATTCGGCGTCGAAGGTGTTGGTCAAGACTCGGAATTCCTCGATGCTGTCCGGAGAAGGCTGCACGCCCGGCAAATTCACAAACTGGTCGTTGGCGTCGCCTCCGTTCACGGTGTAGTTATTCGAGCGCCCGCGTCCGCCGTTGACGGAAACCACTCCGGGCTGATCGCTGCCATAGAAGAGGTCAGAGCCGAGCTGCGACTGGACCCCAGGCTGCAATTGCAGGAGTTGGTAGGTATCGCGCGTATTCAGGGGAAGCTCCACCACCGCCTTGTCGTTGACGACCGCCCCAATCTGGGTGCTGACGATTTCGATGAGCGGAGCCGCCGCCTCGGCTGTAACTACCTGCGCCACAGGACCTAATTCCAGCTTGACGTCGACCGCGGTGACGTGGCCCAGCCTCACGTCGATTTCAGTGTGCCGGGCCAGCTTGAATCCGGTCGCCTGCACGGAGACGGTGTAGCGCCCCACCGGCAAGGCGGGAAACTCGTAGTCGCCGCCCTCGTTCGTCGTCACCGTGCGCGTGACATGCGTGTCGCTCTGTGCGGCGGTCACGCTGGCGCCCGGCACCAGCGCGCCGGAGGGATCCGTCACCGAGCCTCGAATGGTGCCCGTCGTCTGAGCCCACCCTGCACCTGCTGCGAAAACGAAGAAAAGGAGTCCGAGTAGACAATAGAACGCCTTCACCTTCATCTTTGCTCCTATCGAATTGCGCCGCGGATGATTAAAATGCGTCGCACCGGAATTTTGAGGGCATGGAAATTCAATTTTCCAGACTCTATTCGCAACTTAAGATAAGAAGCGCGGCGACGTCAAGAAAAGATTTCAATTCTGAGAAGAATTCTTCAAAACATTTTCAATTTGAGTGCGTTGGACCGAAAAGCTGTCAGGCGTCAGGAAAAAGCAGGTGCCGGTTGAGACTTGGCATGGCAGCCCTCTACCTCGCAGAGTTTATGTGGCAACGCCGCAATACTGTCATTCCGAGCCCTTCGCTGTCATTCTGAGCCCTTCGCTTGTCATTCTGAGCGGAGCGAGGAATCTCGCTCTGAGTATTTTCAACGCAGTGCGAGATTCCTCGTCGCCTGCGGCTTCTCGGAATGACAGAATCAGCGAGTTATCACACAGGCTCTTGTAGAGAGGGTTGCGCTGTCGTGAACGTGCCTGGCACCTACTTCAACAACGCCGTCTCGATAGCTCGCTGGAGTTCAGGCGGAAGCTTTCCGCCCTGTGCGGTCAGGTAAAAGACATCGATCGCCTTCTCGCCTTCGGTGTCGATCAACGCGATCTCGATGTTGCAGCCGAGTTCGGCGAGTATGGAGCTGACTTGGTAGAGCAATCCGGGGCGATCTTGGGTAACCAGCTCGAGCAGGGTGCTGTGGGAAGAACTTGAATCGTCAAAGCGGAGTTTTGTGGGAATGGTGACTTTGGGTTTGCGACCGGTCGCCGGATGCAACCGTCCGCTGAGGAGCTTGGCAAGTTCCATTTTGCCCTCGAGGATGCCTGCGAGGATCGATTTCAGGCGGTCCGCCTCTGAAGGGTTGAGTTCGAGCGTGCGATAAAGATCGGCGAAGCGGAACGTGTCCAGAACCACGCCCTTAGCATTGGCAAAGGCGTCGGCTTTCACGATGCTCATTCCCCAAGCCGCCAGCGCCCCCGTAATCGAAGCGAAGAGAAACGGCCGGTCTGGGGTAAGGACGGTCAACTCGTGGAGACTACCCTGAACCTTCAGGTGAACCTGTGCCGGCGCTGCCCCGAGCCGCTCCGCCATGTCAAAGTGCAACGTAACCTCCTCGGGTGAATGTGTTGCCAGGTAGCGCCGCGGGAGTCCCTCGAGGAAACCATCGAGCTTTTCCCAGGTCACAGAAGGCGGCAGCAGCGGCAAAACCCTCTCGGCCGCTGATGCACTGGCTACCGCGGGCGTCAGGCGCTCGTCGTCCGCGCTGCGCGCCAGGTAATTCGCCGTCGAGGCATAGAGCTCCCACAGAAGTTCGGTCTTCCATGGCGTCAAGGCTTCCGGATTGACTGACTTGATGTCGGCGTAGGTCATGAGCGAAAGCATCTTCAACCGCTCGCTCGTCTCGATCTTCTCGGCAAAGGCGCGCACGGTTTCCGGCTCGAAAATGTCGCGGCGCTGCAAGGTGTTCGACATCTCAAGGTGGTTGAGGATCAGAAACCGCACGGTGGCGCAATCCGACAGCGACAACTCGAGGCGCGCCATGATTCCATCCAGCGCCTGGCGGCTGCCCTCGACGTGGTCTGCGGTCTCCATGCCTTTGCCCACGTCGTGGAAAAGCAAGGCGAGGTAGAGAAGTTCCGGCTGCTCGAGTTCTTCGAGGATTTCGGCAAGTCGATCTTCCCACTCCGTTTCCCTCCCGTCGTCGTCCCCGCGAAAGCGGGGACCCACTTCCTTTGGATTCCCGCCTTCGCGGGAATGACGGGCAGGGAGTGGTCTTCGGGATCGACTGAGAGCGTGCAGGTTCTGGATGGTCATGAAGGAGTGCTCATCTACCGTGTAGCGGTGAAAGAAGTCCCGGATAACCAGAGAGTCGATCGCCTGGAACTCCGGGAAAAGAGCCCTCAGCACGCCCAGCCGATGCATATCCCGCAATGCCTTGGCTGCCTCAGGGAAACAAAGTATTTGGCGAAAATGACGCCAGACCACGTCCGCGCTGAGGACGTTGATTGCTCCGTGCGTCAAGGCTTCCGCCACCACTCTCTCTGCTTCGCGGCTCAGTTCGAGCCCATGCCGAGCCACCAATTCAAACAACCGCAAAACCAGCGCGGGGTCCTGGGCCACTGCTGCAGGCTGGCGAAAGTAGACCCTCTCCCGCAGGACGGAGAAGTCCGCATTCGACAGGCGGGACCTCCAATTCCGGAACAGCGCGTAGAGTCCCGTGCCGGAGGGCGCGTAATCATCCAGAAGGTCCACGGTGAGCTGGTAGATAGAGCGGACGCGGCGAAAGTAGGCCCGCATCCACTCCTCTGGGCTCGGCGGCGGGAACTGCGGACCGCTTGGTCCGGGGTCCACGCCGCGCGGGAAGCCAATTCCGCGAACGCAGGCCAAGTCCTGGCATTCGTAGGTCAACTGGTTGTCATCGCGCTCGCGGAAATAGTGAAGAAAACAGCGCGCGGCGCAAAGAAATTCCCACGCCGGGCCGATCTCGGTGCGCCAGGCCGCAGGCCAAAGTTCCTCCGGCGCGCTCCAGGTTTTGTGTTTTTCGAGTGCGGAGATGCGCGCCAGCCATCGACACACGTGATAATCCCGCAAGCCGCCCGGGGCTTCCTTCAGGTTGGGCTCGAGGTGAAAAACGGTGTTGCCGTACTTCGTGTGCCTCTGGCGCGTCATCTCCGCCAGATTGCGCAGCAGGTCCTGATGATCGCGCGCCACCAGGTGCGGATACACGTCGTCATGCAGGCGGTTGAAGAGTTGGGGATCGCCTGCCAGATATCGGCAATCGAGGAGAGACACGTTGAATTCGAGGTTGTCGCGATAAAGGCGGCCGCACTCGGCGAGCGTGTGCACGCTGTGGCCCACCCGAAGTCGCATGTCCCATAATTCCCGCAGGATGGCCGCTATCGCCATGCGCTGGGAGCCCTGCTCGGCGCTGCTTTCGGTGAGGAACAACAGGTCAATGTCGGAATGCGGGAAGAGTTCCCGGCGGCCGTAACCACCCAGAGCCAGTATGCAGAACTTGCGCGGTTCCTCAGATTGCGGGGAAAAGTAGTGGCGGTACAGCGAGCCGACCGTCGTGTCCACTACATCCGACCGCCCACGCAGCACGGCCAGGCCGTCACCCGGGCAGTCGAAAGTTTGCTGGATTCGGAGGGATTCGGCAGAGTAATGCTCCGAGAGGATAAAGGCGGAGATTTGCCCGCTGTCCATATCTTTGGTTGGAGACGAGGGACAAGGCGTAGATCGCAGCCCTCTCCCTGGGGAGAGGGTGTCCGGCGGCGGCGTTTTCATCAGCCGTCGCCGGACGGGTGGGGGGTCTCTTGCCTCTTCGTCACACTCTCGAAAATCGCGTCATTCCCGCGAAAGCGGGAATCCATCGTGTTCCGGACCAACGACGGGCTCCCGCTCTCGCGGGGGCGACGATGTATGCGGTTTTCGTTTCCATTTTCCACTACAGCGCCGCGTCCCCCCGCTCATCGTTGCGGATGCGGATAGCGTCGTCGACGTGCGTGAGGAACACTTTTCCGTCGCCGATCTTGCCCGTCTTCGCGGCTTTTAAAATCGCCTGAACGGCTTGATCGGCGAGGGCGTCCGGGACGACCATCTCAATCTTGATCTTGGGGAGCAGGTCAACCTTGTACTCATTACCGCGATAGAACTCGGTGTGTCCCTTTTGCCGGCCGTGGCCCCGCACTTCCAGGACGGTCATGCCTTCCACGCCGATCTCATGCAGAGCATCCTTGACCGCATCGAACCTCGAGGGTTGAATAATCGCTTCAATTTTTTTCATTGGCAGTTGCCCCTCCGTGGGAGCGCGGGCGTCTCGCCCGCAGTGGCGCGGGCATTCCTTCGCACCGCTCAGGACAGGCTCTGCCCGCGCGCGGGAGCGAGACGCTCCCGCGACCGCAGGCGAGACGCCTGCGCTACATCAAACTTCCAGATTGTAACCTTCTTCCCCGTGTTGCGACAGGTCCAAACCCTGAATCTCGTGCTCGGCCGGAACGCGCAGACCTATCACCACATCCACAATTTTCAAAATGACGAGCGTGCCGACGATCGCGAGGACCCAGGCAATCACCACACCCACCAGTTGGTTCAAGAGTTGGTGGGCGTTGCCGTCGATCAGTCCCAGCGGCAGAGCGTTGCCCTTGCTGTCCTTATAAATCGCATTCACCGCTTGGGAAGCGAAGACGCCCGTCAGGAGCGCCCCGATGGTGCCGCCCGCGCCGTGAACTCCGAACACGTCAAGCGAATCATCGTAGCCGAACAGCCCCTTCACCTTGGCCACCATGAAATAACAGAACACGCCGGCGATGAGGCCTATGATCAGTGCAGGCATGGGCCCGACAAACCCGGAAGCGGGAGTAATGGCAACCAACCCCGCCACCGCTCCTGAGATGGCTCCCAGCACGCTGGCCTTTCCGCGGGTCATCCACTCGGCTGCGGCCCAGCCCAAGGCTGCAGCGGCAGCCCCAAAATGCGTGGCTACAAAAGCGCTCGAGGCGAGACTTCCGGCGGCCAGCGCGCTTCCGGCGTTGAAACCAAACCAGCCCACCCAAAGCAGGCAGGCGCCGATGAAGCTCAGCACCACGCTGTGGGGCGGCATCGGTTCCTTCGGATAACCCAGTCGCTTGCCCAGGTAAAGCGCGCAGACCAATGCCGAGACGCCGGAAGTGATGTGCACCACCGTGCCGCCGGCAAAATCCAGCGTGGGGACCGCGCCGCCCAGCGAGGCATTCAGCAAGCCTCCCTTGCCCCAAACCATGTGAGCCATCGGGTCGTAAACGATGATCGTCCACAAGGTCATGAACAGCAGCATAGCGCTGAACTTCATCCGCTCCGCAAAAGCTCCGGTGATCAGGCCCGGAGTGATAATAGCAAACATCAATTGGTAGACCATGAACGTCTGCTGCGGAATGGTGGCGGCGTAATCCGGATTAGGCGCCGCGCCCACCCCTTTGAGAAAAATGTAGCCAAGGCCCCCCAGGAATCCCCCGCCTCCGTGGAACACCAGGCTGTAGCCAAAGAGCGCCCAGAGCACAGTCACCAGCACCATCATGGCGAAACTCTGCATCATGGTGGCGAGCACGTTCTTCTTTCGAACCAGGCCGGCATAGAAGAGCGCGAGGCCAGGCCCGGTCATCATCAGAACCAGTGCCGCGCTGGTCAGCATCCAGGCGTTATCGCCAGAGCTTTTCGCGTCGGCAATCTCCTGTTCGAGCTGGGCCACACGGTCGGCCGTGTTCGAACCCGCCGCGGCCTGCGCCGCCGGGGCCGGATTATCGGATGGCGCGGAAGTTTGAGCGAGCCCCCGGCCAGCCACACATGCAACCGCAAGCACCAGACCGAGAACGAGCCGGGTTATCAACCTAGGCATGGAATTTTCCTCTGAGTTTTGAACCGTTATTTGAGGTGATGACAGTCTCTATTATAAGAACTTAGGCGAGGTTAACCCAAATTAAATTATTTTATCGGCGCGAAAAGCTAGCGGCGGGTGTTGGAGGGGCCGAAGCTTTCAGCCGTCAGTTCGGCTTCCAGCAAGCGGAAGCGCGGTCGAGAAGTGGGCTGGCGCGGACTCCCGTGTCGTAAGTTGGGTCGATGCAAGTGACAAAATGTTGGCTACACGATCGTTGGATTTGTTCCCACGCAGGCTACGGGGAGGACCCGTTCACGTGTCATTCCGAGTGAAGCGAGGAATCTCGCTCTGATCTGTTTTCAAGGCAGTGCGAGATTCCTTGTCGCCTTCGGCTTCTCGGAAAGACGGGCGAAGGGCGTTTCTGTGTGTGGCGTCCCAAGGAATGAAGCTGCCGCAGGGTTTGAAAGCCGCAAACTCCGCGCTTCGTTATCGTCAGAATCCTCTGAACCGCACTCGCCAGTTCGAGTACAATCTATTCCCCTATTTCAGCAAGATCTGCGCTGGGGATTACCAAGCCTTGTTGAGGAGACGCATGCGACCAACTCTTAGACTACTCGACGACGGATTGCGGGACCAGATCATCTCGGAAGCGCGCGAGGTAGTGTGCAAACTCGGATTTGAAATCCACAATGGGCCCGTGCTGGACTTGCTGGCCGGGCACGGCGCGCAGGTGGATAAACACAATTGTAACGCCCGGCTTACTCAGGATCTCATTGACCGAGCGCTCTCGACCGTTCCGCACTGTTTCAAACTCTACGATGTCCTGGGGAACGAAACTCACGACTTTCGCGGCGAGAACGTGTACTTCACGCCCGGCTCGACCGCGCTCAACATTCTGGATAGCCGGAGTGGCGAACTGCGCCGGCCGACGACTACGGACTACGTGCAATATGTGAAATTGACGAACGGCTTGCTCCACATCGCGTCTCAAAGCACCGCCCTGATCCCCGCGGATGTTGACGACAAGATCTCAGACAGCTACCGGCTCTACTTGAGCCTGCTCTACGGAGAGAAGCCGGTGGTTACCGGAGCCTTTACGGTGGCCGGATTCGAGATCATGAAGGACTTTCAGGTGGCTGTGCGTGGAAGTGAGCAGGCGCTGCGCTCGAAGCCGTTGACCATTTTCTCCGCCTGCCCAACGGCGCCGCTCAAGTGGAGCGACGTGACCAGCCAAAACCTTGTGGACTGCGCCCGCTGGTCGATTCCGGTGGAGCTGATCTCGATGCCGCTATCGGGACTGGTGGCGCCCGTCACCTTGGTCGGCAGCCTTGTCCAACAGACCGCCGAGAACTTGTCGGGAGTGGTGATCAGCCAGCTTGTGAACCCCGGCCATCCGCTTCTGTACGGCGGCTCGCCTGCGATTTTCGACGTAAGGTTCGGGACTACACCCATGGGTGCGATCGAGACCATGATGCTCGACTGCGGGAACAGTGAGATCGGGAAGCGCCTGGGCATGCCGACGCAGAGTTACATCGCCCTCAGCGATGCGAAACAACTGGATGCGCAAGCCGGGCTCGAGGCGGGCATGGGCGCGCTCGTGGCGGGCCTCTCGGGCATCAACAGCATTTCGGGGCCGGGAATGCTGGACTTTGAGAGCTGTCTGAGCCTGGAAAAGCTGGTGGTTGATAACGAGATCTGCCGCATGGTCTTCCGCTTGTTACAAGGCATCGAGCCGCGTGAGGATTTCCCCGCGCTTCCTCTATTCGAGGAATTGCGGCGCGAGAAGTCCCTGCTGATTGCCGACCACACGCGCCGCCATCTGCGCGAGGAGATTACGTTCCCGGGCCCGGTCATTGATCGCGGCAACCGCGGGCGATGGATCGACGGGGGCCGCCTGACTTTGCGGGAGCGGGCGGCGCAGGAAGTGTCGCGGCTGCTCGAGCAATACACGCCCTCACGTCTGCCCGAGGCGACTAAATTGGAATTAACACGCCTGATGGAATCCGAGGCCCGCCGTTATGGGGTGAATGCTTTGCCCTCGGCAGAAAACGTGTGAAGAAGACGACGTGCGACGGCGCACCGACGCGGGAAATGGGCAAGGCCTGTGGCCCTGAAGGTTGGCGCTGCCTGCAGGGCGTACTAGGCTTTTTCGACGACTCTGGCGCCGGCGCTGCGCAACTCCTCCGCCGCCAGTTCCGGCCGGACGGAGTTGTAATAAACCTCTTTCATACTATACGACTTGGACTTGGGCTCTCTCGCCGGCAGTATCTCGAAGTGCCAATGAAAATCCTCGGCCAAAGTCGACCAGTGCTGCTTCCGATCGTATTTCGCAGCCACGTTAGGAGTGGTGGAAAGGACCAGATGGTAAGACGGGCAGACAGTTTCCAAGCGCTGAAGAATCGACTTCAGAAAGTGCGCTAACCGCAGTTGGCGTTCCCACGTCGCAACATCCTCTTCGAAAGAAGACTGGTGGTTCAGGGGCAGGATCCAAATCTCATACGGCACGCGGGAAGCAAATGGACAGAAGGCCACGAACTGGTCGTCCCAATCCACTGTCCGGACCTGGTGAGAGGTTTCTTCTGCGGAAATGTCGCACAGAATACATCGCTCCTTGAGCGCATAGTACTGTTGGAACGATCGCAGCTTGTAGACTACCCTGCGAGGAATGAAAGGAGTCGCCGTAATCTGTGAGTGCGGGTGCTCCATGTCCTGTCCCGCCAATGCACCTTGATTGCGGAACACGGAAACATACTTGAAGCGGCGGTCTTTCTTGAGGTCTGTGATTCTGGCAACAAAGGCGCGCAAGACCTGAGCGACCTCTTCGTCGCGCAGGCGCGAGAGCGAAGTATCGTGATTTGGCGATTCGATAACAATCTCGTGGGCGCCCAGCCCGCGCATTTTGTCATAAAGACCTTCCGCCCGGCGCTGCGCATCCCCTTCGATCCGGTAGAGAGGTCGCAGGTGAGGGGTTACCCGGACCTGCCATCGGCCGTTGCCGTTCCAATGCGAGTAGATGGTTTGCGGGGCAAGAGCTTCCTGGCCCGGGCACAGAGGGCACGCACCAAATCTGGGCCAGGGACCATCACCATTCTCCTGGATTACCCAATTCTGCGTTATGGGATCCTTTCGCAGTTCCATGCGACCTCCAAGAACAGCCAACGACTCAAAGCGAAAGGCGAACCGGTAAACTCGCCTTGCGGCTTCGCGAACACTATTTGTATCAAATTCAATACCTTGCCGGAAATAGCTCAACAGTACCGGTACTGCGGAAATCCTTGCACCCGATGGCGGCAGAAAACATGGCGCAGCTTCGCCGCTGTGTGCTTGAAAAAGTCACGCGACCGTGCCGCCAGCTCATTGGTAGTAAACTGAGAATCGGGAATTCGAGAAATAACCACGCCGTCTAAATCCGCTGAATATATTAAACGCCGCAGACAATCTAACGTCAAGTACCCAGACTGTCAATAGACAACTACAGGTAATGAGGCGGAAGTTTTCGAAGGAGAGCAGGAAGGAATTCGAATCGGTCAGTCACTTATCAGGTTGGAAATCCAGGATTTTGCTTTGCACCTTGGCTCGCTCGAAGGCAGAGTTTTGGAGTGCCACGGTGATGTCGCGGTTTACAAAGAACACGGCATGCAGGCGGAACTCAGTGCCGAAACTCACCCGAAACCAAATACCTTCGTCAAATCGCTTATACTCCACGTTGAAGCCGATTCCGGGCACATCGGTGCCCAGCAGGGTTCTCACAGCGAAGGGTAATCTACGTGATAACTTCGTATACACCCTTACGGGCTCGAACTCCTCGGCGTCGATCATCGCCTCCCCTGCCCAGGTCAGTTCGTTCTTTTCACGTGGACGAAATTTCACGCGGTAAGCTTTTCGCCCCTTGATGGTGTCTTCTCCGACCAGTTCGAAGCGATAAGTCTTCTGCTCGCCGGAGGTTAAAGGAAAGAGATCGTGGCCCAAGCCGTCTTTCGACTTGTCATTGGAAAGGTCGTCGCGAAAGGTCTGAACGAGGCTGCTGTCGAGCCACCCGGCCTCAGGCACAGGTTCACCCTGAAATGCCAGGTACCTCCCTTTATGCCAATAGCGCCCTGCGATGTGTTTCAATTCCTTCTTTGTTCCGTCCGGGGTGGGAGTGACCAGGTAATCCGCCGATTCCTCGCGGGCCAGCTTGCCGTTGGTCCGCAGAGTGGCAACATGAATATGTTGCTGGTAGACGTACTCGGCGCGCGCCTGCTCCGCCCGATCCTGGTTGGCAGCCACTCGAGCCATGATCTCGTCCACTGAGGGTGACGGTTGGTCGCCGCTCGCAAGCATCGCCAGCGGGGCGAGCATCAGAACCCATAACAGCCTCGACATTGATGATCCTCCACAGGAATATACGCAATGAACCTCCCGCCGGGTGCAAGAAAAAGGCAGGTCGGCAGATCGGCAGATGGCAGGTGGAGATTGCGTGTGGGCTGTGGAGGGCAGCCATCGTGAGCAACTTCCCACACGTGGCTTCCGATCGCCCTTCCCGCGCATGGCCACCTACCCGCCTGCCCATCTGCCTACTTGCCGACCTGCCCACCCGCCCGCCCCACCCCCAACTGGAAATCAGCACCAAGAATCGGGCATAATGATTCCCCGGACGTAGTGACATGGCTCTTTTTCTCGGCATCGACGGAGGTGGCAGCAGCACTCAAGCATTGCTAGGTGACGAAGCGGGGCGGATTCTTGCCAGAGCTGTATCCGGGCCTTCGAATCCAACGAAGGTGGGGATTGAAGGGACGAAGAAAGAACTCTTGCGGGCCGCGCGTGGAGTCCTGCGGAAGGCTTGGACGGCGGCTGGTCGCGGCAAGTTGACGAATTCGCACGGCGTTCGGGCGCGCCGCCGTGATCCATTGCTCGAAGCGGTTTGCGCCGGGGTGGCAGGCGTTGACCGTCCGGCTTTGAGCCGCCCGCTCCTGGCGTGGCTTCGCAGGGCCATTCCCGCGCGGCATCATCTTCTGGTGGTGGACGCCGCGATCGGTTTGCACGCCGCCTTAGGAACGGGCACAGGAATGGTCGTCGAGTCAGGGACGGGTTCGATCGCCTACGCGCGTGACCATCGAGGCAGAATCCTGCGCGCTGGCGGCTGGGGTTCTACGTTTGATGACCCGGGGTCAGGCTACGACTTGGGCCGAAAAGCCATCATGGCGGCTCTGCGCGAATTCGACGGGCGCGGCGAGCGCACCGTGCTGACCTCGAGGATCTGCCTGGCGCTTAGGATTTCCGGCATCAATCAAATCGTGCTGAAACCCCTTAGCCCTCAGCAAGTGGCGGCTCTGTTCCCCCTGGTTCTGGAAGCAGCCCGCGAAGGAGATCGAGTGGCGAGACGGCTCTCGGCCCATGCCGCATTTGAACTCGCTGAGATGGCGCTGGCTCTGGGACGGCGTCTGGGGCGGCGCGGAATCGTGCCCGTGGTCTGTTTCGGCGGCGTCTTCCGCTCCAGTCCAGCCCTGCGGCGCAGTTTCGCGCGCTTCGTACACCAGCACATGCCCTTGGCGCGCGTGCGGCTTTTGCAACGCGAACCTGTTGAAGGCGCGCTGGCCATGGCGCGCGAGTTGGGTTGATGATCCCCCTCCTTTGTAAGGAGGGGCCAGGGGTGGTTGCTTGGCGGGGTCACCTTCGGTTCACCACCCCCTACCCCTCTTCAACTGAGGAGGGGAGTTATTTTCATGGCAGCGTCGTGTCTTAGCAGTTGCTTGTCAACGATTTTGTGGGGTGACTTATGTCTCAAATGATGAAAGAAATTCTGGAGCAGCCCCTGGCGCTCCAGCGCACTCTGGCCGCCGAGCGAGACCACGCCCTGGCGTTCGCTGACTTCGCGCGCAAGCAGAATTTCCGGCTTATAGTTCTGGTGGCACGCGGGACATCTGACAATGCCGCGCTTTTCGGACGTTACTTGCTCGAGTTAACTACCGGAATCCCCGTCTCGATGAGCGCCGCATCGATTCATACTCTTTATCGTGCACGCTTGGATTTTCGCCAGACTCTGGTGGTGGGCATCTCGCAATCGGGCGAAGGAACGGACATCAATCTGGTACTCAAGTCAGCGAAGCGCTTGGGCGCCTACACGCTGGGCATCAGCAACGAAGCGCACTCCACGATGGCCGGTTTGGTCGATGACGTGTTCCTGGTTCACGCGGGAAGACAGCGCTCCGTGGCGGCCACGAAGACCTACACGGGACAACTCCTGCTCCTCTACCTTCTGGCTTCCAGCCTAAGTTCTCAAATTGTTCTTAGCGATGTCAGCGAAATCCCGCACCGCGTCGAACTTGCCCTCAAGCTGGCTCCGGAAATCGAGCACGCAGTCGAGCGTTACCGTTACATGCGGCGGTGCGTGGTGGTGGGGCGCGGCATCAACCTGGCGAACGCCTACGAACTGGCTTTGAAGCTGATGGAAACCTGCTACGTGGTAGCGGAAAGATTCTCCTCCGCTGATTTCCTTCACGGGCCCATTGCAATGATTGAACGCGACTTCCCGGCGCTGGTCTTCATGCCGCCCGGCAAAACTTTTCGAGAACTCCTGAAACTGACCGCACATCTGCACGCCTTGAAAGCCGATACCCTGGTCTTTTCCGCCTCGAACGCGCGTATTCCGGGGGCAGGGCGTGTGATTCGCATTCCAGATCCCGTCCCGGAGATCTACACACCCATCCCCTACATTGTGCCGGGGCAGATCTTTGCGGCTTTGCTCGCCGAAGTGAAGGGACTAAATCCCGATAAGCCTCGGGAACTCCAGATTGTGACGCAGACAATCTGAGCGCTACCAATTCGTGATGGACCCATCGGGCCGATGGAACATGGGGATCGGCCGTAAGCGCTCGGTAATCTCGGCCGCGAGTTGCAGCGGCTTGGTATCCAAGGTCACGCCGAGTCCCAGACGGCGGTTGGGCCACATCTTGCCGTTGCGAAAGTCGTAGCACTCCGGCAAATGCGGGTAGGAAGCTCTACCCTCGCCCGTCATTTCCATCAGCACCGGCCCCGAGAAGACCCCACAGGCGTGCACTAATGCGGTTTCCGACAGCGGGCCGGTGAAGTGCGGGATCAGGCCCACGTAATGCGTTTCGCAGAGGGCGAGAATTTTCATGTACTCGGTGATGCCACCGACGTTCGGCAAGGTGACGCGGGCGTAATCAATGAGCTGCTGCTCAATTAGCTGGTTAGCATCCCAGCGGCTGCCGAACTGTTCGCCGACTGCAATAGGGACCTTGACATGGGCGCGTAGTTCCTTATAAACGTCAGGATTCTCAGACCGGATGAGATCCTCGGCGAAGTAAGGCTCGAGCGGCTCAATCAGGGTGCTGAGCCGCACGGCATCGGGGAAATCGAGGCGGGTGTGGTAATCGAGCGCCCAATCGCCGTCCTTTCCCACGCCCTCGCGGATCTCAACGCAGTCCTCATAGGTCTTGCGCACCATCTGATGGGAGTTGAAGGGTTGGCCGTCCGGCGGGTCGGCTGTGGCATAACGAAACGCGCGGAAGCCCGCTTCGATGCAAGCGCGGGCGGTTTCTTTCAAGCTGCCGCGGCTAGGGAAACCCGTCGAGTAGCACTCCACATGGTCGCGCGCCAAGCCGCCAAGAAGCTCATACACCGGCACGCCCAGCGCTTTACCTTTGAGGTCCCAGAGTGCCAGGTCAATTGCGCCCAGGGCGTCGAGTTTTTCGCGCCCGGCGGGATAGAAGTAACCGCGGAACATCATCTGCCATAGATGATCGATGCGGAAAGGGTCTTCGCCGATGATCATGGCGGCACACTGCGAGACCGTGTCATGCGAACCGCCTTCGCCGATGCCCGTGATACCCTGGTCTGTCTCAACGGTTACGATGTTGAAGCTCTGGTTAAAATGTTCGGGTGACTTCGGGTTGTGATAAAAACGGACGCGAGTGATCTTCATGGGGGAAGACGGGGCAAGGGCATTCACGCTTGGCGGCATCGCCAGGGCTGCTGCTCCCCCTAGACCGGCCGATTGCAGGAAAGAACGGCGTTGCATGAGACCTCCTGCTGCGCTGCCAATGATTCCGTGCACGTTCGAAGTGTACAGTGAAACGAACATGCGGCGCAACGATGTAGGACAGCCTATCCAGGCCGCATTCTCGAACCAACCGCGCTCCTCCGTGTACTTTGTGTCTCACAAGCCTTAACACAGAGTTTACGGAGAGGCTCAGCGACCTCCGTGTTTTGCCTTTTCTGGTTCATCGAGAGCGCGGAGGAGAACAAACGATTGTCAGGCGAAGAGACGATGGAGATGCGTTTCGAAACGTCGGCGCCTGCGCGCCCACCTGTGAAACCACCGCATTATTCACTCTGGTTAATGCCCAAGGGAAACGTTCGCCGGCGGTTGGCGGAAGCGATCCTGGATTTGAGCGGCAAGTATTCCACACCAGCTTTTGAGCCTCACGTGACTCTGGCCGGCAGCATCGTAGGTCCGGCAAAGGAGGTTGCGTCGAGGACGAAGGACCTGGCTAGGCGGATTCCGCCGTTCACGGTTCGTCTGGCTAGGGCCGACGGCCTGGATGAGTATTTTCGATGCCTCTTCGTGAGAGTGGCCCAAACTCACCCCATCATGTCGGCGAATGAGGCTGCCCGGGAGATTTTTCGCCTCCCGAAGCAGCCCGCGTTCATGCCGCACCTGAGCCTGCTTTACGGCAGCTTGCCGTCCCAAGAAAAAGTAACAATCATCGCTTCCCTCGGTCGCCAGTTCGAGCTCGAGTTCAAGGCAACAAGTCTTCACCTGTATCTCATCAAGCGCGAGCCCGCAGCTTGGCGCCGCGTCGCGATTTGCGGCCTGAGGTTGTAAGGCATGGGAGAAAAGGCCCCTTGCGGCCTTTCGGGCCAGTGAAAACGCTTGAATGCTGTCATTCTGAGCGAAGCGAAGAATCCCGGCAGTTGCAGACGCTGACCAGCGCTCGAGGCGTAGACTATTTTCCGGTGGGATTGAAAGAAGCCAGCACGGTGGCGAACGCCTTCTTGTACTGCGCGTACTTTTCCTCGACGCTCCAAGCTGTGGCGATAAAGACGATATCTCCGCGGCGGAAGGCCATTACACGGTTCAAAATTGCTCCGAGAGAATCGTCGGTGGTCTTCATCAGTACGTCCTGAACTTTGCGGCCTTGCAAGTCCAACTCTTGCCGCGCAGCTATTGTGCCATTGTTGTTCTTTGCGTACTCATCTAGAAAGGAGCTCACCGTCTTGTCCCCCGGCACGCGCATGTACTGGACGTTCACGCCGAGGTCGTCCGCGCCATTGGGATAAAACTCGATCATCGGAACCGGGCTCTCCTTGTCGTGGCTGAGTTGCCCGGGGTCGTAGTCGCTCAAATGTGACTCCCAGCCGGTCGGAACGAGAATTTCCAAGCTGAAATTAGGGTCGCCGAAGGGCGTGAACTGGTGGCTGCCGAAACCCTTCGCCAATTCCTCCGCGGAAAAGAGCGACCCGGTGGGGAGTTGATCCTGAGCCGACTGCTGAGGAGAGCCGAAAACGAACGAGCAAGTGAAAACAACTGGCCAGACAAGGGCGAGATTGAGCAATTTGGTTTTCATGAAGTCACTCCTTGCATTCGGCAGCATCCTATCACAAAGTCCGGTGTAGAGGGATACCCGAGCAAAATGGAACACGTGCACAGGGGGGAAAGAAACGGAAATGTGTCATCCTGAGCGAGCGTGATTTTTTTGGATATTGCGAAAAAGTGGCATTGATAACAAAAGAGTTAAGTGCTCGAAAATGGCCAAAAATCCAAAAAAATCACAAACTCTGAGCGAAGCGAAGGATCTCCGCAGTTCATGTCGAGCGTTAAGATAGCGTAACTGCAGGGATCCTTCGCTTCGCTCAGGATGACACCTCCATAGTTTTCACCCTTTCCGAGACCTCTGGGTGAGCCTCGTTTCGCATACGGTCACGCCACTCGGAGCCTTTCCACCTCTTGCTCGTCCAAGTCGATTCCCAATCCGGGAGCATCCGGAATCTGGAGATAGCCGTCCTGGGCATGCAGTTTCTGGCGAGTGATCTTGTCGCGCAGAGTGGTTTCCTCTTCCGCAACAAACTCGACAATTAAGGCGTTAGGAATCGAATTCAGGAAATGCAGCGCCGCCGTAACGTTGATATACGTCGTGAAGCCATGATTGGCCACAACCAGCCCCCGATCATGCGCCAGGCTGGCGATCTTGACGGCTTCCGTAAATCCGCCGCAGCGCGTCAGGTCCACTTGCACCACATCGATCTTCCCTTTGTCCATCAGCTCCAGAAACGACAAGCGATTGCTTTCTTCTTCGCCGGCGGCGATTCGAATCGAAGTGGAGTGGGCGAGCTTCGCATAGCCCTCGTAGTCGTCAGGGCGAAGCGGCTCTTCGAGCCAGAAAATGTCGAACTCCTCGAAGGCGCGGGCGCGTTGCTGTGCAGTCTTGGAGTCCCACGCAAGACCGGCGTCGATCAGCAAATCGGGGCCGTCTCCCAAACCCTTGCGCCCTTGCCTCACCAGGTCCACATCGGTCTTGGCATTGCGGCCCATGGGATCCCATCCGAATTTCACGGCCTGGAAGCCCCGGTCGCGAAAACGCCTGGCCAGATCGTGTGTGGCCTGGGGCGTAGCGCCGAAGAGAGAACTGGCATAGCAGCGCAGCTTCTTGTGGAACCCGCCACCCAGCAATTTCCACACCGGCAACCCCAGGGCCTTGCCCTTAATATCCCAAAGCGCCGTGTCGATCCCACTCATGGCGTGAATGCCCACGCCTCTTCTGCCCCCGTAGATGTTAGCGCGGTACATTTTGTGCCACAGGTACTCAGTCTCGAAAGGGTCTTCACCCAGGACCGCTTCCCGCAACCCGGTGGCGGTGGTGTGGCTGAAGGGGCCTTCGATCGCTCCCTTAACCGCCATCGGCGATGAATCGACCTCACCGATTCCGGTGATCCCGGCGTCCGTCGTCACTTTGACGATGAGCGCATCCTGGCCGCTGTCACACAGCGTTTTCACCTCCGGCTGCCGAAGGTAAAGAGCGTCTACACCTGTTATTTTCATGATGGCAACCTTGTCAGAGACTGAATTTCGACTGCATGTTTACAAGATAACCTAGAATGGCGTACAGTGTCGCGTTGGTTTTCCGGCGGCGACCGCGCAACTCGGCCTCACGAGCGGCGCTCCGGCGTTGACAACCCGTGAAAGGAACTCTGATGATTCAAATATCGAGACGTGAAATGCTGGCTTCCTTGCTGGTCATGCCCGCCGCGCTTCGTGCTGACGAGGAGTGGACCCCTCTCTTTGACGGCCGCACTCTACATGGTTGGAAAGCGGGCGAGAATAAGAACTCCTTCCGAGTCGTGGACGGGCAAATCGCAGCCAGCGGAGCGCGTTCGCACCTGTTTTACAACGGTCGCACACGGAATGCGAGTTTCAAGAACTTCGAGCTCAAAGCAGAGGTCATGCCTTCCCGAGGTGCCGAGTCGGGCATCTGCTTTCACACCGCCTTCCAAGGCAGCGGTTGGCCTGAGAAAGGGCTCAAGGTCCAGATCAACAACACCTACACGAGCGACGGCGATCACCACGAGCGCAACAAAACCGGGTCTCTTTATGGTGTGCGCAACGTTTACAAGGCATTGGCGAAGGACAATGAATGGTCCGAGTTGCACATTCTGGTCCACGGCAAGCGGGTACAAGTGCAATTGAACGGAACGCCGCTCGTGGATTACCTCGAGCCCGACCCGCCCGTGGTGGATTCCGATCATCCCGGACGGGTTCTGGGGAGCGGAACCTTCGCCCTCGAATGCCACGGCCCGGACTCGAAGGTTCTGTTTCGCAATATCCGCGTGAAGACGCTGGCCGACACGCTTGTCGCAGACATGGCTGATCCGCCTGAAATGGATGCCGTCTATCGCGACCTGCTATGGCTGCAAAGTCAAAACATCCCTGCCCTGGATTGCCACATTCACCTGAAGGGAGGGCTGACGCTCGAAGAGGCCCTCGCGAACTCGCGGCGTGTTGGCATTCAATACGGAATTGCCATCAACGGCGGGCTCGGTTTTCCCACCACCAATGACGCGGCTGCTGAGGAATATCTCAAGAGCATGCAGGGCCAACCCTGCTTCGTGGCGCTGCAAGGGGAAGGCCGCGAATGGGTGAAGTTGTTCTCAAGGGAAACGGCAGCCAAATTCGATTACATATTTACAGATGCCATGACCTGGAGCGACGACAACGGCAAGCGCATGCGCCTTTGGATCAAAGAGGACGTCGGAGAGATCACGGACAAGCAGCAGTTCATGGAAATGCTGGTCTCGCGCGCGGTTGGAATCCTCGATCACGAGCCGATCGACATTCACGCCAATCCCACGTTTCTGCCGGATGTCATCGCGGCCGAGTACGATCAACTATGGACTCCCGACCGCATGCAGAGGGTCATCGAGGCCGCGAAGAGGAACGACATAGCCATCGAAATCAGCAATCGCTACCGGCTGCCCAGCCCGGCGTTTATCAAGCTGGCGAAGAAGGCAGGCGTTAAGTTTTCGTTTGGAACCAATAACGGTGACAAAAACCTGGGCCGCGACGAGTATGGTATAGAAATGGTGAAGGAGTGCGGGCTCACCTGGCAGGACATGTTTCTTCCCAAACCAGAAGGCGAAAAGGCGGCGCAGCGGAAGGGAATGCCGTAAGTACAGTGACGAGTGACGAGCAAACGCAAGAAGTAAGAAGTGAAAGGCAAGCCTCACGGTCAGTGCGGGTACTCTGCTTGGGTTGCTCGCTCGCCACTCGTCACTTGTCACTTCTTCGGTGGTTCCCACAACTCGATGCGATTGCCTTCCGGATCCATGATCCACGCGAAGCGGCCATAATCATAGTCCTCACGATGAGGGTCGATTTCGACTCCTTCTTCGCGGAGCGCCGCCAGCAGCCCATCCAAATCCTCCACAATGAAGTTCATCATGAAGCTGGATCGGCTGGGGTTAAAATACTCTGTGTCCTTCCGGAAGATCGCCCAGACGGTCATGCCGGATTTGTGGGATTCATCGGCGTACCGCCAATTGAAAGCAACTGCCTCTTGGCCCTGTTTCTCTAAGCCGAGATGCTTCTCATACCACTTGTATAGTTCCTCGGGGTTTTCAGCTTTAAAGAACAGTCCCCCAAGACCCGTAACCTTTTTCATAATGCTCTCCTTTGAGGAAGCAACTAAGCTGCGCCTCCAATTCGGAATCGATAAGGCGATTCCTGGCCAGAGGGCCGCCTGCAATACTCTAGCACGTACGGAACGAGAGACACGTCGCAGCCTTCACGACGCAGCTTGAACGCGGCTAGTCCGCCTTGCGTCTTCCATTTCCAATCCTCAAGAATCGACTGGGCATTGCACGTCGAAGCAAGTAGGGGTATATTGGCGATATCTCACGGGACCACAGTTGAAAATCCAGTTGAGTCCCACTTTTGTGGGCGTGGAGGCGTAGTGATCTGGAACCATAAACGAATCCCTGCGTTCGTCGCGCTTTGGTGTGTCGTGGTCGCTGGGACATGTCTCGACCCGCCAGCGCTCTGGGCGCAGACGGCGGACGAAGTAGATAAGCACACAGCAAATCTTCCGCCCGACCAGCGCGCCTACGAACGCTTCCGCTTTTGGGTAACCCAACTCCCGCCGGAACAGCAGCGCGATCCTAACTTGATGACGCGCTATCGCGCTTACCTCAAGTCACGAGGCCGCTCCGATGTCGAAGCCGATGCTGAAGTCAAGCTGGTTGCGGAGCGGGGCTCACGGTCTGAAGTCGAACGCTGGAACCGTATCCTCACCGCGGAGAAGCCGCACTTTAACACCAAGCCCAATGCGTTCCTGGTTGAAATCGCCAGTTCCCGCAAGCCGGGAACAGCGCTTGATGTCGGCATGGGACAGGGTCGCAACAGCATCTGGCTTGCGCACCAGGGCTGGGACGTTACGGGGTTCGACCCTGCTGAAAAGGCGGTCGCACTGGCGCTCGAGAACGCCCGGAAATCGGGAGTGCATATCAAGACCGAGGTCAAGGGGATGGAAGACTTCGACTTTGGCGAGAGCCGCTGGGATCTGATTGTCTTAACCGAACTTTCGCAGTTGAGGGCATATTGAAGTCGTAAGTGTTTTCTTTTCATCAAAGCGATCTTGCAGGTCGGCACTACATTTTCAGCCTCGGCGACTGGGGCTGGGCAGCCTCCTGGGGGGCCTTG
>Ga0209517_10000262_pt1 | contig 93890 bp, 84 predicted proteins | sample PeaSoiMetSII2010_FD_187695 | JGI IMG/M metagenome (GOLD analysis project Ga0209517, IMG submission 187695) | Peat soil microbial communities from Weissenstadt, Germany - SII-2010 (SPAdes) (version 2) | ecosystem: Environmental > Terrestrial > Soil > Wetlands > Peat | place: Germany...
TGTGCCAGTAGCGGCCGTCGTAGCGGCTGGCGCCGAAATAAGTCGCGACCCACAGGATTTTGTCCACATAGCTGACCGAAGTGGTGATCTCGTGAATCAGCCCCTGATCTTTCATGAGCACGAGTTCGGTCTCGCCGTCGGGATCGTTGTAGTCCTTCCAGTGCTCGGTCTTGACGTCGTATTCGAGGACGCCGCCTCCCCAGACGGCGTAATAGACCTTGTCTTCAGCGGGACTGACCGAGTAGGTCCAGATTTCGTACATGGGAGTGTTGCGGTTGTTGAACAGATCCCACTGTCCAGTGCGGATGTTGAGGCGGCTGGCGCCGGCCGCAGTCGCGGTCCAGATGAAATCGCCCTGTACGCCGACTCCGTAGACCACGTCGTTGCTCAGGCCGGAGTTCAGCTGCGTGAAGGTGTCGATGCGCCCGGCCGAGATGCGGCTGAGTCCACCCATGGTTCCGGCCCAGATGTCGCCGGTGCGCTTGTCAAGCGCGAGGGAGAGCACGGCCTGGTGCGCCAGGTCGTCAGCCGGTCGAAAGATTTTCCACGCGCCGTTTTCGTAGAGACCTAATCCGTTCTCCGTGCCAGCCCAGATGCGGTTGCCATCCACGAGAACGCAGAAGACGTGATTGTCGGGCAAGCCATTGGCGGTGGTGAAGTTTTCCCAGCGGAAGCGGGGAAGGTCCTGGGCAGCGGCCAGGGATGCGAGTAGCAGGACAAGCGTGGCCAGCGAAAGAGCGCGAGCGGGTAAATGCGCCGTCGAGCTTCGCTCGACCGGACGGCCGAGGGCGGCCGTCCCCACATGGTTCCTTCCACAGACTGAGAGCCAGATTCGCCGTTTCATAACGTTTTCAAATACTCGACCAGATCGTTCAATTCATCTTTGGTCAGATCGTTGGTTACCCCGTGCGTATCCTTGGGGTTGAACACGGTCCAGATTTCCTCGAGCGAGCGCGCCGAGCCATCGTGCAGGTAAGGCGCGGAATAGGCTACGTTGGGAAGTTGGGGCACGTCAATCACCGGCGAGCGATCGGTGAGTTTGCCGGTGCCGACATCGATTTGGCGCTGGTTGGTGTACTTCGGCCCGCTGTGACAATAGCTGCACTGACTGTCTTCCGGAATCGCCATGCCGTTTTTCGTTTTCGTGCGCTCGAAAATGGCCTTGCCACGCTCCTGGGCCGCGGTCAGCTGACCATTGGCGAGGCGGTAGCGGTTGGGACGGTAAGGAAGCGAATAAACGAAGGTCACCAGATCGGTGAGCTCCTGCGGAGTGAAACTCTGCGAACGGTAAAAGAATTTTTCCGTCCGCGGGCCACACTCGGTCGGCATGTCAGGATTGCCCCCGTTCCATTTGAACGGCTCGGTGCCGGCGAGATCTTCGAGTGAACGGTTGTCCACGATGTCTTTGCCGAAACCGTCGGGCTCGAGGTCCCATTGCAGACCGTCGATGGTGGCGTCGAGATGGCAGTTGGAGCAGCCAAAACCGCCCTGGAAAGCGAAGTCGGCAGTGTAGAAAAGACGCTCGCCGCGGCGGAGGGCGTCGGCCGTTTTCGGCCCGCCGAGACCCATCGTTGAAACAACCTGAGCTGAAGTCGTATCAATCACCGCGATGTCGTCATCCAGGCGGTTCGCGACGTAGAGCCGCTTGCCGTCGGGCGAGAGCACCACGCCGCGCGGATTGTGGCCGACGGGAATTCGCGTCAGCACATAATCAGCCGACGCGGAAAGATCGTTGACGAAGGATGTGGCGCGGGCACTCTTGCCCGCGGGGGCGCGCCGCGTCCGCACGGTTTTGAGCAGGCGAGAAACGTCAATCACGGTGACGCTCTCGGCTCCCGCGGTGGTCAGAAAAATCTTCGATTTGTCGGGCGCGATTGCGACTCCCCAGGGCAGAGCGTAGTAGCGGTCGAGTTCGTCGAGCGGAATCTGAACGGGTTCGCCGACATCCTCTCCGAACAGAGTCAGAGAATCGCCAAAGACCCAGCCGTGCTCGACGTGAGCGAGCGGAATCAGATTCTTGGGCCGGAGCTGCGCCACTACGCCCAGCCTGCCGTCGGCCGACAGCGCCACGTGAAATACCCCCGCCACGTTGTGCAGCGGTTTGCGCTCGACCACGATTTGGCGCGCGGTATCAATGACTGTGATTTCTGAATTCGGTGGCGTGCGATGCGCGCCCGGGTTGGGATAGATGTGCGTGCAATAAACCTGCTTGCCGTCGGGAGACAATGCGAGGTAGCTGGCGCCGCGCCCGGCCAGCAGTCGCTTCGCTTCCTGGCCGGCCCTGAGGTCGATGACCGAAACATCGCCGCTCAGCCGGTTGGCGACGTAGAGCGCAGTGCCGCTGCGATCGGCGACAACGCCGGCTGGTTCAAATCCTGTGGGCAGGGTCTCGACGACTTTCAGCGACGTTGTATCAATCACCGACACGCTATCGGACCAGGCGTTGGTGATGTAGAGCTGGCGGCCGTCGGGTGAAATGGCGATGCCGCGCGGCACGTGGCCGACCGGGATGCTGTTCTCGACCTTGCCCGATTGCACATCGACGACGCGGACTTCGTCGCTGCCCTCGCACACGACGTAGAGCAAGCGGCCGTCGGAGGAAAAAGTCATCTCGATCGGGGAGAGATAACGCTCGCGGATCGCTGGTGCCTGCCTGGCCGCGGGCTGGGCTGCGATTCCAATGAGGGCCGCGGCAAGGATGGCAGTGATTCTGGCGCCGAGCCAAATACGCGCTCGAATTGTGGAGCATGCCTGCACCTACGGCTCCTCCACGGTGAGAATGCGGTCCACCGAAAGATTTTCGAGTGTCTGCTCCTGCCCGCTCGGCCAGTGGATGGTCAGCTTGTCGACTTTCGTAGCTGCGCCCAAGCCGAAGTGAATGCGGCCATCGTCCTGCGATAGATAGCCTGATCCTGCAAACCGCTCGGCAGTCTGTTTGCGCCCGCCCGCCAGCAATTCCAGGCGCGCTCCGATGCCGTCGCGATTGCTTTTCTTCTGCTTGCCCTGGCCTTTCAGCTTGATCGTGATCCAGTGATTGCTGTTCTGGGTGACGTTATGCAGGAGCGTGCCGGGGGCGCCGAGATTGACGACGAAGGCGTCGACTTTGCCGTCGTTGTCGTAGTCGGCGAAGCAGGCGCCGCGCGAAACCGTTTTCACGTCGAGCACCGGACCGGCCTCGCGCGACACATCCGCGAACTTGCCATTGCCCAGGCCGCGAAACAGCGACTGCTCCTGCGGAACCAGGTGAATTAATCCGCCGTGGAAAATCAGAATGTCGAGCCAGCCGTCGTTGTCGAAATCGTAAACGCCCGTGCCCCAGCTCGTGTACTGCGCCGTCGCCTGCGAAATTCCGGAACTCGGGCCAATGTCTTCGAAGCCGTTCGCGCCCGTGTTGCGCATGAGCCGGTTGTACTTGGAATCGGTCACCCACAAGTCAAGGCGGCCGTCGCCGTCAATGTCCGCGAACACCGGGCCCATGGCCGAAGTATTTTCGCCATTCTGGCCGTAGGCCACGCCGAGATCGCCGGCAACTTCTTCGAAAGTCCCGTCACGCTTGTTGTGAAAGAGAAAATTCTCGGTCTTGTCGTTGGCGACGTAGATGTCGGGATAGCCGTCGCCGTCAAAATCCGCCGCCGTCACACCCATGGTGCGGCCTTTGTAGGCACCGATTCCCGACTTGTCGGTGACATCGGTGAATGTGCCGTTGCAGTTGTTGTGGTAAAGGCGGTTGGTGTCGCCGGCGTAATCGAGCGGGCCGGGATAGTTGTCGGCGGCGTAATAGTTACGGTATTTCGGGTCAAACTTCACATAGCGGCCGACAAATAAATCCACGCAGCCGTCGCGATCGTAATCGAGCCAGGCGGAACTAATGGACCAGCCGTCGACCTTGATGCCGGCTTTTTCTGTCACGTCGGTGAAAGTCCCGTCGCCGTTGTTGTGGTAGAGAATCGCCTTGCCGTAGCCGGTGACGAAGAGATCAACGAAACCGTCGTTGTCATAGTCGGCCGCAATCGCCGCCGTGCCAAAAATGTTGGCGGCGACGCCGGCCTGGTCGGTGACGTCGGTGAACGTGCCATCTCCATTGTTGCGGTAGAGATGGTTGTGCGGCGGAGCGGCCGGCGGCTGCTTGAGCGGATAAGGATGCATTCCGTCTTCGAGCGGCTTGCCGCTGACTACGTAAAGATCAGGCAGACCGTCATTGTTGTAATCGAACCAGACACAGCCCGAGCCGGTGCTCTCGAGCAGCGAGCCGAGTTTCTCTGCGCCGAAGCTGTGGGTGAACTGAATTCCGGATTTTGCGGTCGCATCCTCGAGGCGGATGGTGCTGGGCGCGCTTGCCGGAGGCGCTTGCGCCAGCAACGATGAGGACAGCAGCAGGAATCTGAGAATTCTTAGTTTCAAGCTATTGTCCTCCCGCCGCGCCGGGTTTATCTCCGCCGGTCATGTCGGCGGGGGTGGTGGATTTCAGCAGAATCATGGGGACTGCGTTTTCCGGCGCGGTTTCGGGTCCGGCGTGGCATCCCACGCAAGCCCGCTGCTCGCCGCGCCGAATCCAGAAAAAACCCGCTTCCCGCTGCAAGACTTTCCCGTTGCTGTTGAGCAATTCGATCTGCAGCGGCTGGTCGGAGGGCACGTGAACGAAAAACGATCCGTCGCGCTCGACGGGCGCTGTACCCAGCAGTTGGGCCTTGCCCGCATCATCGCGCGTATAGAGCCGCACCGAGTGAATCGATCCGGCCGGAAACGCATATTTCGACGTGTACGCGTTCAGGCAAAGCAGGTTCGCGTTGGGCCAGTCGTGCAGGCCGGTGGGATGCCGATTCGGCAAGGTGCGCGCGGCCAGCAGCACAGGTTGCACGATGTCGGCGTCAGGCTGGGCGACGGCAAGAGGCAAGCGAGCCGCGCCGGGCGTCCATAGCATCAGCTGGAAGTGTGCTTTCGCGTTTTGCCGCCAGGAGACGAGCCAGTCGCCGGACGCGGTTTCAGCGACGTCTCCGGCGTATTCTCCGGCAGGAGCGGCGACGGAGATTTGCCGCGCGCGGGCGGAAGTGAACCGGGCCAGACCCGCGCCCGAGGAAAACACGATGTCGCCGGAGCTTGTCTGTTTGCCTTGACTGCGGGCGTTGCCATGGTCGCAGCGGTAAGACTCGACCCCGCTGCCATCAGAGTACACGGTGTAAATTTCCGGAGTGGTTTCGGTTCCCAGCGGATATCCCGCTCCGAACAGGATTCGTCCATCGCGCAAAATGTCGGTAGGCAGAAAATTTGCCGGACCGTAGGTGAGAGGCAGCGGCTTGCCGCCGGCCATGTCCACAGCTTCGATTACGAATACGCCCGCGCTTTTGCGCGCATATACGATGCGGTTGTCGGGCAGATAAAACGGCCGGATGCAATCCTCCGAGCCGGACGTGATGCGCCGCGGGTTTCCGCCGGAAAGCGCGATCTCCCAGATTTGCCACGGGTCTTGTGCCCTGGATTTCCCGGCGAACAAGACACGCTGTCCATCGAAGGAAACGGTGGGGTCGGCCGACGCCGCAAAGTCTGGAACGAGCAGATGCTGTCCCGCAGAGTCGTGCAGGAAAACGTTCGCGCCAGAAGGAAACCGATCTCCGCCGCGCATCCAGGCCAGAGCATCGTAGTGCCTGGCCATGGTGTACAGAAACACGGGCTCAGCGTCCGCCGCGGCCTTCCCGCTGACATTCGTCAGTCCGGTAGAAGCCAACAGGCACAGGCCGGTCAGCAAAGGACCAAGGATGGTGGAGCGGACCGGCACTAATCGGTTCCTCCCACGGCAACCAGTTGCGGGCGCTGTTGCCGGGCCTCTTGCCGCAGGGCCAAATAAGGATCGAGATCGTCCATCATTTCCCGGAACTCGCGGAAAGTGAGCGATTGCTCCCCGTCGCTCAGGGCCTGGTCGGGATCAGGATGCACTTCCACCAGCAACCCGTCGGCGCCCACCACGACGGCGGCCCGCGCCAGCACCGGGACCAGGCTGCGCACGCCAGTGGCGTGGCTCGGATCCACGATCACGGGAAGATGCGATACGGTTTTCAGCACCGGCACCGCGGCGATGTCGAGCGTGTTCCGTGTGGCCGTTTCAAAAGTGCGGATACCGCGCTCGCAGAGAATGACGTCCGGATTGCCCGCTGCGGCCAAGATCTGCGCGGAGCACAATAGTTCTTCGAGAGTGGCGGTCATGCCGCGCTTCAGCAGCACCGGACGCCCGCAGCGGCCCAGGGCTTCGAGCAACGCATAGTTGTCCATGCTGCGCGTGCCCACCTGCATGATGTCGGCATATTCGGCGATGAGGCTCACGTCTTCCTCGCTCATCACTTCAGTGACGATGGCGAGACCCGTCTCTTCGCGCGCCTTGCGCAGAATCTTCAGCCCGTCAACTCCCAGGCCTTGAAACGAGTATGGCGAGGAACGAGGCTTGTAGGCTCCGCCGCGCAGCAGGCGCGCGCCCGCCGCGGCGACGGCTTCGGCGGTGCGCAACAACTGGTCCTCGGACTCGACGGCGCAGGGTCCGGCGATGACCACGAAATCGGCGCCGCCGATTTCGATGTCGCGGACGCGGACCGTACTGCGGCAAGACTCGCTGGTCTTGGCGACAAGGTTGAACCGGGAGAATTGCCCATTCCACCTGGGATTCATGCGCGTGGCAATTGTAGTAATCCGCCAACCCGCGCTTCATTACTAGGAATCCATTAGTGGGCCCGAAACCGAGCAGGAATGGAAGCGCCAAACGTGAAACGAGAATTTCTAAGTCGTTTGTTTTTCGATAAGAGCGAGCTAGTTGTGACCACAGTCACGCCTGTGAGAGATCGGGCGCACACGGCATTGCAAAACTGGTGACATTTTGGGGACTGTGCTTTGAATCCCAGCAACTTTACTTCTTGGGGCGTCATCCTGAGCGCAGCCGTTCTGGTAGACCCTCGGCTTGAGCCGAGGGCGAGCGAAGCGAGGCGGAGCGAAGGATCTCCTGCACAGATCAGTTTGCGGGGGAGATCCCTCGTCCCGCTGGTGAAAGCGCGGGACTTCGGGATGACGCAAGGCAGTATGTGATTTCAAGTTAACGCGCGACGGAGATCTGCCCGAACGTCGGACATTTCCCCGCCCGCGGTATACTCTGACGTCTGCAAGCCGGGGCCCCGCAGTACGCCGTAGCACATCGATCCCGATCATCGATTCTTGACTAGGAGATTTGCCATGCAGAGCCGCATCACCGGCACCACTATGCCGGTTCTGGAATTCCTGCTCGAACCGAATGAAACCATCATCTCCGAAGCCGGAGAACTCTCCTGGATGGGCAGTTCCATCCAGATGACCACCCACACCCAGTTCGCCGGTGGCGGCGGCCTGTTTGGCGTGCTCAAACGCGTGGCGGGCGGCGGATCGATTTTCATGACGGAATACCGTGCCCTTGGCGCCGGCGGCGAACTGGCCTTCGCCACCAAACTTCCCGGGCATATTGTCCCGGTCGAAGTCTCGCCCGGCCACGAATACATGATTCACCGGCACGGCTTCCTCTGCGCCACGTCGCAGATTCAAATCGGCGTCGGCTTCCAGCAGTCGCTGGGCGCGGGCGTTTTCGGCGGCAACGGCTTCCTGCTGCAAAGACTCAGCGGGCAAGGCACGGCCTGGCTCGAACTCTCTGGCGAGCTGGTGGTGCGCGATCTTCAGCCGGGCGAGACTCTGCGCGTGCATCCCGGCCACGTGGGCGCGTTTCAGGCGAGCGTTTCGTTCCAGATCACGACCGTGCCCGGCATCAAGAACATGATCTTCGGCGGCGATGGAATTTTTCTCGCGTCTCTGACGGGCCCCGGAAGAATCTGGCTGCAAACCCTGCCCATCTCCAAGCTGGCCCACGCGCTGGCGCCCTACATGCCGCATCAAGCCCCGAAACAGGCGGTGGAAGGCGGCGTGGTGGGAGGCATCGTGGGCTCGATCCTCGACGGCATGAAGTAAGCGCAGTTGAAACCGGTACGCATTCGGCTCCCGGCGGCAGTGGAGGAAACTGTCCGCCATCATCGCGGAAACTAGGTTCAGGGGAATGAGAAAAACTCCAACGATTTTCGTTTTTGACCCGTCTGCGCTACCATCGGTTTTGCAGCCAGAAGGGAACAACGATGCGCTGGCACCACTATGTGGCCTACTTTTTCGGGGGCGCATTCCTCGCCAACGCCCTGCCCCATCTCGGCAACGGGATCTCGGGGCACGCCTTCCAGAGCCCGTTTGCATCACCGCCAGGGGTAGGCTTGTCCTCCTCGATGGTCAATGTCCTATGGGGCCTCTTCAACCTTGCCGTCGGCTACCTGCTCGTCTGTCGTGTGGGCAGCTTCGATCTGCGCAAGACCCAGCACGTGCTCGTCCTCGGGGCGGGCATCCTGATCATGTCGCTCATGCTTGCCCACGCGTTCGGACGGCTCCACGGGGGCCTGTGATCCTGCCTTTTCTACTACGACCAAACACCGGACGTCCCGGTAATGTCCTGGTTTAGTTTTTTCACCACACAGTCACAGAGACCCAGGGAAACCCAACTGCTTGGCACGCCCCATCCTGGTTCTTACAGGTTTCGCTGCCTTCTCCGTAACTCCGTGACTCCATGGTGAAAAAAGCGAATCAGGGTACTACCGGCATCTCCCTCCGCTGCCGCCGCCAGGCATCTCGGGTACACTAGTGAGTCCGTCCCTCGGATTCTGCCTATGATGAACGGCAAGCGTATCGCGGTCGTTATGCCGGCCTACAACGCGGAGAAAACTCTTCGGGCTACGGTGGAGGAGTTGCCTGAACTGGTGGATATTCGCATTCTGGTCGACGACCACAGCCACGACAACACCGTTGCCCTGGCGCGCGAACTCGGCCTGCAAACTTTCCAACACGACCGCAACTACGGCTACGGGCGCAACCAGATGACCTGCTACCGCGAGGCGCTGGCGGCGGGCGCTGACGTCGTGATTATGGTGCACCCCGATTACCAGTACACTCCGCTGCTGATCACGGCGATGGCCAGCATGGTGGCGTACGGGGTGTATGACGTCGTGCTGGGATCGCGCATCATCGGAGGCCGGTCGTTGCGTGGCGGCATGCCGCGGTACAAGTACATCGCCAACCGCCTGCTCACCGCCTTTGAGAATCTGTTGCTGCGCGTGAGGCTTTCCGAATATCACACGGGATACCGCGCCTTCAGCCGCAAGGTGCTCACGGAACTGCCGCTGCTGGAAAATTCCGATGACTTTGTTTTTGACAACCAGATGCTGGCGCAGTGCGTGCACTTCGGCTTCCTCATCGGAGAAGTGTCGTGCCCGACCAAGTATTTCGGAGAGGCTTCGTCCATTAACTTCCGCCGCAGCGTGATCTACGGCTTCGGCGTGCTGGCCACGAGCTTGCAGTTCTTCCTGCAGCGAGCCGGGCTGGTGAATCTCGCCCGCTTCAGCGCTCAAGGACGCAAACTCGAAGCCGGCTACGGCGATTATTACGTACGCGACCGCGAACCCGCGCGGCCAGCCTAGGGAGCGACACCGGTTTCCTTCGGGAATGCCAGAACCTCCACAAAATCCGGATAGGCTACGGTTCGACCAGAGCGACTGGTCCGCTCGGAACCTTGCCCTGATCGCCTTGCTCGCCGTGTTCGCGTTCCTGGTGATGGGCTATCACCCCGGCCTTGAGGACGATGCCTTTTATCTGGCGGCGATCAAGAAGAATCTGAACCCATCGCTGTTTCCCCACGACTCGGATTTCTTCGCAGTGCAGTTCCAGGCGACGATTTTCGACAAACTGATCGCCTGGTCGGTTCGGCTCACGCACGTTCCACTGGCGTGGGCGGCGCTGATCTGGCAGTTCGCGGCCATCTTTCTTGTGCTGCACGGTTGCTGGCGAATCAGCCGCCGCTGTTTTTCCGACGCTCCGGCCCAATGGGCAGCGGTAGCCTTGATCGGGGCCTTGCTGACGCTGCCGGTCTCGGGCACGGGAATCAATCTGGCCGATCAGTATCTTCATCCGCGCACACTGGCTACCGCCGCGATTCTGGCTGCCATTGTTGCCGTGTTGGATCGACGCCTGTGGCGTGCAGGTATTTTGCTGGCCGTCGCCGTCTCCATTCACGTCATCATGGCCGTCTTCGGCATTTCGCTGTGCGCCTTCCTGCTCTGGAGCCAGCGTACGTCTTTCTGGCGGCGTCAATCGCCCGTGCCGGCAGCCGCCGCAGTGCTTTTCCCTCTCAGCTGGATGTTCGACCCCGGTTCTGATGCCTGGCGCCAGGCCGCTTCCAGCCGCAGCTTCTATTACCTCGGCCGCTGGGAATGGTACGAATGGCTGGGCGTTTTCGCGCCGCTGGTCTTGCTTTATGCTTTTCGCCGTTTCCTGCGCCGTCGCACAGGGATCGAAAATGGTGCCTTACTGCCGCTGGTTTCGGGCCTGCTCTACTACGGAGTCTTTCAAACCGTGGTCGGACTGGCCGTGATGTTCCCATCCAGGCTGGAGCGCCTGCGCCCGTTTGAGCCCATGCGCTATATGCATCTCCTCTATCTGTTCTTCTTTCTGACGGTGGGAGGGCTGCTCGGGCAGTATGTGCTTCGCCGACATGTCTATCGTTGGGCGTTGCTGTTTCTTCCGCTGGGCGCGGGCATGTTCTACGCGCAGCGCCAGATGTATCCCGCAACCGAACATCTGGAATTGCCCGGCGCGGTCTCACGAAACGCCTGGGTGCAAGCCTTCACCTGGATTCGCCAGAACACTTCTCCGTATAGCTTGTTCGCGCTCGATCCTCATTACGTTGAGTTGCCGGGCGAAGATTTCCACGGGTTTCGCGCGCTGGCTGAACGCAGCGTGCTCGCTGATTACGTGAAGGATGGCGGCATGGCCGCACGCGTGCCGCGGCTTGCCCCGCGATGGGTGAAGGAAGTGGCGGCGCAGACCGGCTGGCGGAATTTCCAGGCCGCCGATTTCCAGCGTCTCAAAAATGAGTTCGGGGTAACGTGGGTGATTCTTTCGCGCGTGGATGCCGCTTCAGACCCGCAAAACCTGCCTGCAGGAATGACTTGCCCCTATCAGAACCAGCAAGTGCGGGTGTGCCGTTTATACTGAATACTCTGCGAATGCCCGCCAACTCCTCTCCTTCATCACGAGTCGCACCCTATGTTCTGATGGCCGCGGTGGCCCTGGTCGTCCGGCTGGCCGTCATTCCCTTCGTTTACGGCGACTGGATGGATCCGTTTGTGCTGCAGCATTGGGCGTTCGGCCTGGTCGCGCGCTCGATTGTCCTCGGACACGGATTCGGAAACGTGTTTGCGGAAACCGGGCCGACGGCAGTTCTGCCGCCGGTTTACACCTACCTGCTGGCAGGAATCTTCAAGATTTTCGGGATTGAGACCAAGGCCGCGGTGCTGGCCGCGCTTGCGCTGAACAGCCTGTTTTCGGCCTTGACGTGTGTGCCGGTCTTCCTTTTCGCCAGGCAGGCTCTCGGCCCGCGCGTCGCCAAGTGGGCGGGCTGGGGATGGGCGTTCTCTCCCTACGGTGTTTATTACGGCGCAGACTGGGCCTGGTCGACTTGCCTGGTCACGCTCGAACTGGCCTGCCTGTTTTTGTTTGCCTGGCGGCTGGAAAGCTCCTCGCGCACGCGCGATTGGCTGCGGTTCGGTTTTTTCGGCGGGATCGCCGCGCTGACCGAGCCGGTCGTGCTGTCGGTGATTCCGTTGCTCGGGATTTGGACGATCTATCAACTTTACCGCCAGAAGCGGCCGTGGAAAATGCCTCTGGCGGCTGCGGCTTTGGCCGCGATTGCGGTTCTCTCACCCTGGTTCGTGCGGAATTACGAAGTCTTCCACCGCTTCATTCCCGTGCGCAGCGGCTTCGGGCTGGAGTTCTACATGGGTAACAACGGTTATTCCACGCGCTGGGTGAACAGCAGCCTGCACCCGAATCACAGCGACGCCGAACTGGCCGAATACGAGCGCGTGGGCGAGATCGCTTACATGGATCACAAGCTGAAACAAGGCAAAGAATATGTGCGCAGTCATCCTGGGTGGTTTGCCTGGATGACCGGCCGCCGCATCGTCTACGTGTGGACCGGCTACTGGAGTTTCGATCGCGCCTACTTGAAAGACGAACCGCTCGATCCCCCCAACATTCTTGTGGATACGACCCTGACCATCCTCGGACTGCTGGGCCTGCGGCGGGTCTTTCGCCGCGATCGGGCGCTGGGCGCGCGTTTTGCCATCGTGCTGTTCTTCTTCCCGCTCGCCTATTACTTCACCCATTGCGAGACGTACTACTTTCGCCCGGTGGATCCGCTGATTGTGGTGCTGGCGGCGGTGTTCGTGGCGGGAGGGTCGCGGCACGCGGTCGAGCCTGGCTCAATCGGATAGCCCTGTTCGGCTCGCTCCGCTCGCTCAGGGCAGACTTGGCGGCTGTCCCCACATAGTTGCTTCCACAAACTCGAAGACCGCCCATGCCTCCCGCGCATTGCGGCCTGCCGCCAGCGCGGTTTAACATGAACTGGTCTCACAAATCGTCTTGGCGAAGAAAGCGTTGGCCCTCAGGGGCTAAAGCCCGCAGTTTTCCTGGCTTCTAGCGGCACGGCTGAAGCCGTGCCCTTCCCCAAATCATTTATGAGACCAGTTCATCTAGACCAGCGATGGCGAACGCGACCTCTGTAACTCTCACGACGCAGCGCCGCCTGATCGGACTCAGGGAAGTCCTGAGCTTCGCCTACGATTCCTTTTCGAGTAACAAGTTGCAATTTCTGCTGACGGCTCTGGCCATGGCTGTGGGCACGGCCTCGGTGATCCTGGTCGCTACCATCGGCCTTACCGGCAAACAGTACATCCTGCGCCAGTTGCAATCGCTGGGCACCAACATGATCTACGCCGATTATCAGGCCGGAGGGCAGCGCCTGGATGCGACGCTCGATCCCATGAAGGTAGAAGACGTCCTTGCGATACGGGAGCAGGTTCCCAGTATTGTGGCTGCCTCGCCCACGGTGGCGCTGGGTGACCGCATTAACGTTGGAGGCGGCAAACAGCGCGACATTCTGGTTCTGGGCGTAGACCCCGATTACCTGCGCTTGCGCAATCTGGTGCTGCTGGCTGGGCGCTTCTTCGACGCCGGGGACTCGGCCAGCCGCAACAAGGTCGGTCTGATCACCGAGAAGCTCGCGCAGAAACTCTACGGCGCGCCCCAGGAGTCGGTGGGCCAGATGATCAAGCTCAGCGGCGGCCTTCCCTTCACCGTCGTCGGAGTTTTCCGGGAAAGCGTGGATACGTTCGGACAGTCGGACATCCAGGAAGACACCATGCTGATCCCCTACTCGGTCAGCCGGTTCTTCACCCCCACCGGAGATATTCGCCAGATCTACTTTTCCGTTGCCAGCGCGCAGGACGTGGTCCCGGCCACCGCGGCTATCAAGCGCGTGCTGCAGTCCCGGCATCGTCCAGAGAGTATTTATAGCGTCGAGAATCTGACCCACCTGCTCGACGTAGCCGCGCGAATTGCCGACGCCCTGACGGTGGTGGGGGTGCTGGTTGCCTTCGTGACCCTGCTGGTGAGCGGCATCGGCATCATGAACATCATGCTGTCGACCGTAACCTCGCGTATCCGGGAAATCGGCATCCGGAAGGCGATCGGGGCCACCAACCGCGAAATCCGCTTTCAGTTTCTCGCCGAAGCGGTTCTGATCTCGCTTTCCGGAGGCATCGTGGGCATTGTCGTCGGCCTGGCCATCCCGTGGTCGGTCCGCTTCCTCACCGACTACCGCATTCCCATCTCCGGTCTGTCGGCGATCATTGCCATCTTCGTGGCTTCGATTGTGGGCATCATCTTCGGGACCGTCCCCGCTACTCGCGCGTCGCAACTCGATCCCGTCGAGAGCTTGCGGTACGAGTAAGCACTCACCGCCGAGGTCGCAGAGACCGCGAGAGCTGGATTGATTAGAAGGGATGTGCGCGCCGCCTTAGCTCAGCGGTAGCGGTCTTGGCGGCGGAAAGTTCGCCCCAAAACCACAGAGCCGGGCTGGTTGGCCCGGCTCTCTCTGTGGAACTGGTTCGGTCGGTCTCGCTTTGATCGCCGACCCAGAATGTCAAAATCTCTGTCCCGTTTCGGTCCCCCCCCGCGATTTCCAACCCAGCATTGCGGGTCTTATCACCCAGCGAAACCCTTGTTTTGGCTTCGCACTGGCGGGGTACACCGGCCCGCAGTTTAGTGGCTTACATCACCAGCGCCAGGTTCTCCAACTCATGCTGCAGGACAGGCAGGGCACAACCTGCCATCTCGACGCGGCCCACCGCGTCCAGAGCTGCCTTGGGCGAAACCCCATAGCCACGGCCCATCAGGAACACTTGCAGCAGCTGCGCCGCTTCATAGGAATCAATCATCCCGCCCTGGAGCAGGTCGTTCCTCAGCGCTGCTAGCTCGTTCGTCGTGAATCTGTCTTTGTCTGTCATGGCCGTCATCACCTCCGACTCCGACCGTTCCTGTCTTTGTCGTATTAGACTCATCGGCAGCTACTCAAGTTGCATGCAATTTGGCTGCCGCAAAGCCTCTTTACTTTTCTTTACGACCCCCAAATCCCTTTGGTTCCATTTAACCCCTGTAAACATCGAAAGTTGCAGGCAACCAATTCAGTAATCCAGGCTTCCAGCCTCTCCACCGTTACCCCCATTCCAAGACCCAAAGGTAATCTCAAACCTGACACAATGTGTCGGTACTGATCCAGCTTCATCACAAAGAACGGCGACACACCGCGGACTTGCGTCCAGACTGGAACTCTGGGGCGGACTCTCGATCTAATGGGATTAGCACTCGCTGCGGACCAAATTGCCAGCCGGAAGAATGGGGTCCACCACCGCGAGCGAAGGAGTGAGATTGATCATTGTTGACTGGTGATTGTTGATTGAAACCCAGTCCGTGACCTGTCGGGTTGTAATCAACAATCAAGAATCGACAATCAACAATTTCCCGGTCGATCTAGGGCTCGATCGTCGCCTCATCCACCAGCATGATGGGGATGTTGTCCTTGACCGCATAGACGCGGTGGCAGTGGCTGCACTTCAAGCTCTCCGGATTCTGGCGGTACTCAAGCGCCTGCTTGCACGCCGGACAAACCAGAATTTCCAATAGGTCTTTGGCAATCATGACGGGAGCATTGTACGACAGGGCGTGGCGGCGCTGGGTGTGATAGAGCACGCAACCCGTGTCACCCAAGAGTCTCAGAAAGGGCGACTTGCGAATGCACACGGGCGGGGCCGGCGCCACGCGGCCTGCCTTGCTTTCGACGGGCCAGGGGATTACCATACTTCAAGAGCTAATACGCGTCCCCCCAGACTGACTCGACTTCCCAGGGTATAACTTATGAGCGCAACCGACTTGAACTTTCACATCGGCGACAAGGTCGTATATCCCAATCACGGGGTGGGTGTGATCGAGCAAATCGGCAGCCGTTCGGCGGGCGCGACGGTGGAGAAGTTCTACCTGCTGCATATTAAAGCCAGCAGCCTTAAGGTCATGGTGCCTTTCCACAATGCCGGCAGCGTGGGCCTGCGGCGCGTGGTGCGCAACGGCGAAGTCCAGAAGGTGCTGGATTTTCTTTCGCTTAGCCAGAATGGCCACACCGACGACTGGAAGGACCGCTTCAAAGAGAACTCCGATCGAATGCGCACCGGTTCGCTGATCGAGGTGGCAAATGTGCTGAAGAGCCTGATCGCCCTGCATGAGTCCAAGCCGCTGTCATTCCGGGAAAAGAAGATGCTGGAGCGCGCCCGCTACCTGCTGGTCAGCGAGTTGGCTCTGGCTCGTAATTGCGAAGAAGCCAAGATCGAGGAACTTCTCACCGCAACCCTCGCCAAGTGCAAGCTGCGTTTCCCGGAAGCGGGGGAGTTCCAGGCGTAGCCGCAGATCTCGCGGTCAGGCAGCCTCGGTAAAGATGTACTCGTGCTGGCCGTCCCGGATGACGAGCACTTTCTTGCCTGATCGCTCTCCCACCACGAACTCGAACCCGTCAGCTCCAGGATTGATGGTGATAAACGAAGTCGTGCCATCATCGTTTTTCCGCGAAGCTACCTTGCTTTTGAAACCGTCGAACTGGAGCGTCGTCCCGCTATCCTGATTGAGCACGGTAATCTCGCCGAGTTCCTTGCTGGTGTAATGCCTGGCCAGGGCGTTTACTTGCACCGGGTCGGCCGGGATGGTGAGCCGTTCCCGCTCTTTGGCCAGAGCCGCTTTGTGGGTTTTGGCCGCGGCGGCAACGTCGCCGGCAGCTTCTGGCTTGCCGTCGAAAGCGACCTCCAGCAGGCGCCGGCCGAATGCACCTGCCAGCGCCCCTCCATTGTCGGCATTGGTGAGGATCACGGCGCCAATGCCGGAATCCGGCAGGAAAAAGAAATTGCTCTTGAAACCGATCATGCTGCCGCCGTGGCTCACGACGGGGATGCCGTATCTGCGGCTCACGCTCAGGCCCATCCCGTAGGTCGAGTCTTCTCCTTCGGAAATCTGCGGCGCGCGGCGCGCCAGCAGATTTTCTGAGGAAACCAGCTGTTTTCCGTTGGGCAGTTTGCCCAGCGAGAGCTCATCTTCCACGTACTTGGCCAGGTCCGCTGCCGAGGTCCACACCCCGCCCGCGGGACGCGCTGGGACGATCGAATAATTGAGGTCCATGTCGGCGATGCTGGGCTTGCCGTCGACGTCGTCAGAGTGAGGGGTAGCGTGGTTTCCGGCGAGAGCGCGGGCGTAGTCGAAGGTCGTTGAGGTCATCCCCAAAGGATCGAAAATCATCTTCTGCATCGCTTGGTCGTAGGCCGCCCCGAGTTCCTTATCCGGATACACCAGATGCGCGCCGATGTATCCTGCGGCCGTGGCCATGAGATTGCTGTACTGGAAGACCTCGCCAAACTTGCTGGTCGGCTGCATCGTGCCGAGCAGGGCCAGTTCGGATTCCGGCGTCGCCTTCTTGTAATCGAACAGCCATTCCAGATCCTGCCGCGGGATGCCGGTGCAGGCGCAAATGAGGTGCCGGATCAGAACTTTCTTCGTTGTGTCGGCGTCACCCAGCTTGAAGCTCGGGTAGACCTCGATGACCGGTTCATCCCACCTCAACTTCTTTTGGTCCGCCAGTTCGGCGAGCAGCAGCGTGGTCATTCCCTTTGTGTTGGAAGCGGCCATGAACAGCGTGTTTTCGTCGACCGGATCTGGCTTGCCCAGTTCCTTCACGCCAAACCCGCCCGCATAGACGACCTTGCCGCCGTCGATCAAGGCTATGGAAGCGCCGGGGATGCCCAGTTCTTTCATGGAAGTTTCCACGAAGTCTTTCATCTGAGCGATATGCGCGGCATCCAGCGGGTGTGGCGTACGTCCGGCAAAGGATTCGCGCTGGTAGCTTTTCGGCCGCAGGCTCTCAAAGATGAGCGAAATCGGGGCGCCTCGCTTCTCCACGGTCGGATCCGTGCCATCGAGAAGGAACACGGTCCATGTGCTGCCGGCTCGCAGGGCGATCGCGACCACGACGGCGCGTTCGTTGGGCGAGGTCTCGTAGTCGAATACCTGGCGTTCATCCCAGCCTTCGCGGGCGGGACGAGGGGTGGTCAGCTTCAGTGGCCGCTTGGATCCCGGCTTGTAAGCTGCCCATGCGGCCTCAACCGCAGCCTTAGCGTCGGCGGCCTGGGCATCGAAGATGGCGACGTGGGTATCCGTCTCCGGGGGTGTAAGGACTACCAAGTCCTTACCTGTCTCAATCGCCCATCCGGAAGGGACGGTGAAAGTCGCTCCGCCCGGAGTTATACGCGCCGTGTCGGCCGTTACCCGCTCGGGCGCAGACAGGGTTTCTGCCGTTTGACCGGCGGCGTATGTTGTTCTTGCCGTGAAGGGACTAACGGCCAGCAACGCTACGAGAACGAAGCGAACCATAGACATAGGATTTCCCCGGTCACGAAGATGGGATTGCCGGACCAAGATACGCTCCGTTCGATGCCTTGTAAAACGGGGCGGTCGGCTGTTCGCGGCCAGCCGGGGTTATAATGTGTCAAGTCTTGCCGATGTCCGTCTCCGGCACTCAGGTTCTTAGTAATCCATGACTGATCAAATCCGAAGAAAACTGCAGGAAGAGATCAACGCGCTCGAACACGAACTGATCCACGACCTTCCCAAGGAAATCAAGAAGGCCGCTGCCCTGGGCGATCTCAGCGAGAACGCCGAGTACCACATGGCGAAACAGCGCCAGGAGTATGTCAAGGCGCGGGTGCGGCAACTGGGCAGGCGGCTGGCTGACCTGTCGCTGATCAACATGAACAACATTCCCCGGGACAAGGTCGGGCTGGGCTCGAAGGTCAAGGTCTTCGACAACACCAAGAATGAGGAGATGGAATACACCCTGGTCACCAGTGAAGAGTCCGACGTGGCGAACGGCAAGATTTCGACCACTTCGCCCATCGGCCGCTGCCTGCTCAACAAGAAGGTCGGCGATAGCGTGACCGTCGTCAGTCCCAATGGCAAGCGCGAACTGGAAATTCTGACCCTTGCGACGATCCACGACGAAGCCGCGGCGGACGAACCGGAAGAGGCCGGCGCCTGATGGCTATTTCGTCTTCCTTAAGCTGGACCAGGGGCTTTGGCCGCGCCTGCGGGGTTCTGCTGGCCACCATCGTCCGCTGGCTGGCGCTCTCGCGAATCAATCCCAACGTGCTGACGTTCATGGGACTGGTGGTCAACACGTGGGCGGCCATCCTGTTCGGCTCGGCCAATGCCGACAACCAGAAGCGCCTGTTCTTCTATGCCGGGCTGGTCATTATTTTCTCCGGCTTCTTCGATCTGGTGGATGGCGAAGTCGCCCGCGCCACCAACCGCGTTACTCGCTTCGGAGCCTTCTTCGACTCGGTCATCGACCGTTATAGCGACGCCTCGCAATTCCTCGGACTGCTGGTTTTCTACGCCCGCGGCGAGCGCTTTTTCTATGTCGTGCTCTCGGCCTTCGTGATGATCAGCGCCATTATGGTCAGCTACACCCGCGCCCGCGCTGAATCGCTGATCGGCTCCTGTCGCGTCGGCTTCATGGAACGCCCAGAACGCCTGGTGCTGGTTATTTTGGGAGCGCTCCTCAACCGCATGGCCCCGGTGCTGTGGGTCATCGCAGTGCTCTCGACGATCACCGTCATCCACCGCATGCGCTACACCTGGACCCGCACGCAGGACCCGCCAGCGGCGCTCACGCCGGGGGCAGCGGCGTAGACGCTTCTGTCTTTCCACAACTCTGGCAGCCCGATTCCTCCGCTTGTCATTCCGGGCAACGATCTGTTTAACTGGCCCGTCATGCGAAAACGCACGACCCGACCCCTATGTCATCCCGCCGCCGATTTCTAGGTCAATCCGCCTTGGCCGCCGCTGCGCTCGCGGCGCCGCGCTCCTCTGCTGCGGAAGCTCTGCGAGTTCGATCCACTACGGCCAATCTCAGCCTGTGCGGAAGTTGGAGTTTTAAGACCGATCCCGGCAATGCAGGGCAGAGAGAACGCTGGTTTGCGGCGGACTATTCGACCCCGGCCTGGCACGAAGTCGTGGTGCCACACACCTGGCAGATCGATCCGCTGCACTCGGATCATCGCGGGATCGCCTGGTACCGGCGGGCGCTCGATATTCTGCCAGCCTGGCAAGATTCCGTGCTGCGCCTGGAGTTCGAGGCGGTATTTCACACGGCGAGCGTGTGGGTCAACGGGCAGTTCGTAGGCGAACACGCCCGCAAGGGATACACGGCATTCTGCCTGGACATCACGCCTGCTATTCGTTGGGATGGACCCAACGTGATTGCGGTGCGAGTGGACAACGATTTCAACGACCACATGCTGCCTCGGGGCCGTTCGAGCGATTGGGCCAACGATGGCGGCATTTTTCGCCCCGTACGTCTCGCAGTCACGCCCAAGACCTTCGTCGAGCGGGTAGAGGTGGAAGCCGTCCCCGACCTGAATAACGGCGAGGCCGCGATCACAGTCTCGGCTCACTGCAGGAACACCAGCGCGCAGACCTGGGCGGGAACAGCCTCATACCATATCTTCGACGACCAATCCGGCCAGATCGTTGCTGCCGGCGCTTCGGCTGCTAGGGTGACTATCAAAGCGGGTGCCAGCGGGATTCTGACTCTCCGCCAGACGCTACCCAACGCGAAGCTTTGGCATTTTGATTCTCCGCACCTGTATCGGCTCGACCTGCGCATCACTGACGGTCATGAGGAGCACCAGCACGAAACTACCTTCGGGGTGCGAAAGTTCGAGGTGAAAGAGGGCAAGTTTCACCTCAATGGGGAACCATTGCGGCTCATGGGCGTTGAGCGCATGGCGGGGAGCAATCCGGAGTTCGGGATGGCCGAGCCCTCCGAGTGGATCGAGCATGATCACCGCGATCTGAAAGATCTGAACTGCATCCTCACGCGGGTTCATTGGCCCCAGGATCAGCGGGTTCTGGACTACTGCGACCGTCACGGAATTCTCATGCAATCTGAGGTTCCAGCCTGGGGACCCGACACGTTCCAGGGCATGGACGCGCAACCTGACTCCGATGTCATGCAGAACGGCCTGGAGCAGTTGCGCGAGATGATCGAGCGCGACCGCAATCATCCGTCGGTTGTGGCCTGGGGGCTTTGCAACGAGATTGACGGCCAGAATCCGGCGGCGTACCAGTTCGCTAAACGACTGCTGGAAGAAGCCAAGCGGCTCGATCCCGGCCGCCTCTGTTCGTACGCCTCGAACTCCTTGCAGCAAACGCCGGAGCGCGATGTGGCCGGGCTGATGGATTTCATTGAAACCAACGAATATTTCGGAACCTGGCAGCCGGGCGACGCGCGCGATCTCGACCAGCATCTCGACCGGTTGCATGCCGAGTTTCCGGCAAAGCCGATCGTAATCTCGGAGTACGGCTATTGCGCCTGCACTGCGGAGCGGCCGGAAGGCGATGGACACCGCATTGAGATCCTCCAAACTCATAATGAGGTGATCCGGTCGAAGGAGTTTGTCGGCGGCGCGATTTTTTTCTGTTACAACGACTATCGCACCCACGTGGGCGACCGCGGTGTGGGACCACTGCAGCAACGGGTGCACGGAGTAGTGGACGTTTATGGCGCGAAAAAACTGTCGTACGCCGTCCTGAGTCGAGAATCAAGCCCGATCGAATCCCTTAGCGTAAGAAATCAACTGAACACATTCCAACTGACGATGAAGACTCGCGGCACACTGCCGAGCTACACTCTTCGGGGCTACAAAATCTGCGGCGTGCTCTACGGGCAGGGCAATATTCCGGTGGAGCAAAAAGAAGTGAATTTGCCCGACCTTGCTCCGGGGAAAACTGCGGAAGTGGATTTGGCCTTCTCGCAAACCGAGTTGCCCAAACATGTGATCTTCTCTGTCGTGCGGCCAACCGGTTTCCCGGCCTACTCTGTGGACTGGAAGAGCTGATTGTGTTCCGCCTGAATGTCGACGCCATCGATGGCGTCATCCCGAGCGAAACCGTTTTTCAGGTGGAGCGAGGGATCTCGCGTGTGGCGCCTCAGTAGTGCGCGCGAGATCCCTCGGCCCGCTGGTGAAGGCGCGGGCCTTCGGGATGACGCCGTACGGGAAGACGAGATCCAAAGTGAGCCACCATGGGAGGCAAAGTGCGCTTGACAATGCCGCTGGCAGAGTTATCCTGTAATTGCTTCGCAGGCGGTGTCCAGTATCAGTTTCCAAGCCCCGGCCGATGACCGGGGCTTTGCTATTTCTGGCTCCCTCGTACCTGCTATCCTATCCCGTCGCATCTGATTCTGGGGACAACTCTTGCCAACCGATCCAGTTCTGGTCGTACATGGCGGCGCGTGGGCCATACCTGATGACATGGTCGAGGCCCACATCCGCGGCGTAGGCAACGCGCTGGCTGCGGGATGGCGCGTGCTCGAGCGCGCGGGGTCCGGAAGATGCGCGGCGCTCGACGCCGTGGAGGAAGCCGTCGTCGTCATGGAAGACGACGAGACTTTCGATGCGGGCCGCGGCAGCTTCCTCAATCGCGACGGCCGCGTGCAGCTCGACGCGCTCATCATGGACGGCGCCACGCTTCGTGCCGGAGGCGTGGGCTGCGTCGAGCGCCTGCGTAATCCAGTGCGCGCCGCGCGCAAGATTCTCAGTGAAAGTCCGCACCTTTATTTTGTAGGCGAGGGCGCGGAACGATTCGCCGCCCAGCACGGTTTGCCGCTGTGCAAGAACGAAGACCTGATCATTCCGCGCGAGGTCGAGCGGTTGCGCCAGTACCAGGCCGACGCGAATTCTCATGGCAACGAACTTTTCGCGCCCGCGGCGGATGACGAAACCATCTCGCACGACACTGTGGGTGCGGTCGCGCTCGACTGCAACGGCAACATCGCCGCCGCCACTTCCACCGGAGGCACGCTCAACAAAGCTCCCGGACGGCTGGGCGATTCGTCGCTGATCGGCTGCGGCTGCTACGCCGACAATCAGAGCGCCGCGGCTTCCACTACCGGGTGGGGCGAACCGATCATGAAGCTGGTACTGGCTAAATGGACCATCGACCGCATCGCTGCCGGCAATCTGCCCGAGTGGGCCGCACAAGAGGCAGTGAATTATTTGAAGCAGCGCGTCAACGGGCACGGCGGCATCATTGTGCTCGATCCCGAAGGACACTTCGGCATCGCCCACAACACCCCGCGCATGGCCTGGGCGTACAAAACGGTCAAGCAGCAGGAGTCCGGCGTGGAACGGAGTGGCTAGTCAGTGGTCAGTGATCAGTAAGAGCTCTCCGGTCCAGCAGTTCTTTTGGCGCCGCTGGTCACTCAACACTGACAACTGACCGCTAACCATTGACCCCAGCTCTTACGCGTTGTCGTTTCGCCGCGATTCGCGCATAATCTCCGCATCAGCAAGACGGGCCAAATTCGCGTGCGCAAGAGTTTACGGGCAAAGACCGCTCTTTCGGCCGGCTCGAGCCAAACTCCGAGCCCAACCAAAACGCCTGCTCCTCACGAACATCAGCCGACCGATCTCCGCCTGGGACACATTGTCCGCCTGTTGATGGAGCACGCCATGGTCGTGGTCAGCGGGACGAAGATCGCCCAGGAAATTCACTCCAGCCGCTCCGAGGTATGGCGGTTGATTCAGCAACTGCGCGGCCTGGGCGTGGATGTGGCAGGACATCCCGCCACCGGATATCAGCTGCGGTCGGTGCCTGACCTGCTGTTGCCTGAAATCCTGCGGCCACTGCTGCGGGGCACGATCTTCGGCCAGCATCTGCATCACTTCTACAAAATGGGATCGACCAATATGGCCGCCATGGCCGCGGCGGCCGAGGGCGCTCCCGAGGGCAGCGTTTTCCTTGCCGAGGAGCAGACCGCCGGTCGCGGGCGCGGATCGAACTCGTGGCAGTCGCCGCGCTCCACCGGGATCTACTGCTCGGTTGTTCTACGACCTGCACAGCCACCGGCGGAAGTGCTGGTCCTTTCGCTCGCGGCGGGCCTTGCGGTGCGGGCAGCAATTCAGCAGGTGGATTCGCGAGTGCAGCCAGACCTGAAGTGGCCCAACGACGTGCTGATCGGCGGCCAAAAAGTATGCGGCATTCTCACCGAGATGAATGCCGAGGCTACCCGCGTTCGCTACATCGTGGTGGGAATCGGTATTAACGTGAACCAGGCAAGCTTCCCCACCGACTTGGCGGCGACGTCGCTAAGGCTTGCGACCGGCAGCGAGTGGTCACGCGTGGAACTCGCCGCGGCTTTGCTAAAATCGCTCGACCGTGAATATCGGCAGTTGACAGGAGATGCGGACGCACGGAGTTCGATTTTGCGCCGCTTCGCCGAGAACTCCTCCTGGGTAAACGGGAAGGCGGTCCGCATTGAAGAAAACGGTTCGTTGTCCGAAGGAACGACCGAGGGCCTCGACGAACGCGGGTTTTTGCTGGTGCGGACGCCGAGTGGAGTGAAAACGGTTCTGAGCGGAACGGTAAGGGAGAGGTAGGACCGGTATTTCGTGGTGCAAACAAAATACATAGGTCCTTCGCTTCGCTCAGGATGACAGCCTGTCTTATGCTGCGTGCTTGGGAACAGAACGCTAGGAACCCATGCTGCTAGTCCTCGATGTCGGCAACACGAACACGGTGCTGGGCGTCTTTGCCCGCGTCGCCAAGGTGCACGCAGGCGGCGACCTGGACGAACCTTCGCGCTACGAGCGGCTTCTGGCCAACTGGCGCGTTGCCACGTCCCGCACCAGCACGGTGGATGAGTATGGTGTCCTGTTTCGAAATCTGTTTTCGATGGCCGGCCTCGAAGTCAAAGGCATTCACGGCATCGTGATCTCTTCGGTCGTGCCGCCGCTTGATCCCGTCCTGCGGCAGGTTTGCGAGCGCTATTTCAATTTGCGTCCGCTTTTCATCGAGCCGGGCGTCAAGACCGGCATGCCGGTGCACTATGACAATCCGGCCGAGGTCGGTGCCGATCGGATCGTCAACGCCGTAGCAGCTTTCGAGAAATACGGCGGCCCGTGCGTGATTGTGGACTTCGGCACGGCTACCACCTTCGACTGTGTCTCGGCCAAGGGCGAGTATCTGGGCGGCGTAATCTGCCCGGGCATCGGCGTTTCCGCCGACGCTTTGTTCGAACACACCGCGCGCCTGCCGAGAGTCGAGATCCGCAAGCCCGGGCGCGTGATCGGCTCGAATACGGTGGGCAGCCTGCAATCCGGTCTTTACTACGGATATCTCGGCCTGGTGGACGGCATTATTGAACTTCTGCTCGCCGAGTTGGGCCCGGAGACCCGCGTGACCGCGACCGGTGGCCTGGGGCCGCTGATCGGCACCGGATCGAAGTACATCAAGAATGTGGACGATTTCCTCACCCTTGAGGGCCTGCGCATCATCTGGGAGCGGAACGCGGCGGTGCGGCGAGAGGCCCCGGCGGCGAAAACCAAGGCCGAACCGAAGCTCGCCTCCAAACCCCCATCCAAACCAAAGAACGGCGGCGGTGAGCAGGCCAAGTCGCTGTCGCGTTCCCGCTGATGCGCCGTGGAAAACTACTTCAACTACTTCACCGAGATTGAAGAACAGTTCCTGCGCCGGCGCGGAGGCGGACTCCTGCTGTCGACCCTGGACTGGGCCTTGATCGAGACCTGGAAAGATGCGGGTATTCCCCTCGAGGCGGTGTTGCGCGGCATTGATGCCGCCTTCGACCGTTACGACCAGCGGCCCTCAAAAACGAAGAAGGTGAATAGCCTCGCCTACTGCTCGCAGGAGGTGTTGGCGGCGGCTGAGGATATGAAAGAAGCGGCGGTCGGCGCCGCGGGAGCGGAGCCTGAGCCGTCCTCGAAACGCGAGGCGGGGCTCGAACCCGAGGCCGTGGCTGCGTTTCTTCGGCGTAATGCAGATCTGCTAAAGGCGGCGCAATTGCCCGAGGGCGGCGGGGTCTCGACGCCAACCGTCGCTCTGGAGGGAGCAAAGACTCTGCATCGCCTGGCAGGAGAGATCGAATCGAAACCCGGCGCACGCTGGGAAGAATTGGAGCGCCGGCTGACGGTCCTCGAGGAAAAACTGTTCGCCGCACTGCTGGCATCGACGCCGGATGAAGAAATCGTTGCCGTCCGTGCGCAGGCGGACCGCGACTTGATTCCTTACCGCCATAAAATGTCCGGGGTGCAGATCGAACAGCTGCAGAAGCAGTATGTGCACAAGCGCCTGCTGGAGAAATACGGCGTGCCGCGGCTGAGCTTGTTCTATATGTGAGGACTGTGACCCAGTCATTCGACGCATTGATTCTCGGCGGCGGCGCGGCCGGCCTGATGTGCGCGATTGAGGCAGGCAAGCGCGGCCGCCGCGTTGCTGTCCTCGAGCGGGCGGACCGGCTGGGCAAGAAAATTCTCATCTCCGGCGGCGGACGCTGCAACTTCACCAACATTCATTGCCAGCCCGAAAATTTTCTCTCGGCTAATCCCCACTTCGCCAAGTCGGCCCTGGCCCGTTACACCCCGGCAGACTTCATCGCGCTGGTCGAGAAACACAAGATTCCCTATCACGAAAAGACGCTTGGCCAATTGTTTTGCGACGGCTCGGCACGCGACATCCTGAACATGCTGGAAGTGGAATGCCGGGCTGCCCGGGCCAGCATTTTCTTGAAGACGCAGATTTATGAAGTAACCCGCACGTCAGAATTCCGCGTGCGCACTGCTGAGGGCGAGTTTTGCGCGCCCGCGCTGGTGGTCGCGACAGGAGGCTTGTCCATTCCGAAAATCGGCGCGACGTCGTTCGGTTATGACTTGGCCCGGCAGTTTGGCGTGAAAATTCGAGACCCGCGACCGGGGCTCGTGGCGCTGGTGCTCGGACCCGAAGACCGCTCGCGCTACTGCGATCTGGCGGGCGTTTCTACCGAGGTCGTTGCCTCCTGCGGCGGCCACCATTTCCGCGAAAAGATGCTGATCACGCATCGCGGCCTGAGTGGCCCGGCAATTCTGCAGATTTCTTCGTATTGGGAAAAGGTCCAGCCGATCCAGATCGACCTTGCGCCGGAGAGTGAAGTCGCCGCGATATTTCGTGATCCAAAGACGCCGCGTAATTCGTCAGCCCTGCGCTCGCAGTTGCGGCAGATCCTGCCCAGCCGGCTCGCGGACCGCTGGCTGGAGCTTCACCCACCCGCTGCATGGACAAACGCCACTCTGGCCGATTTCGAACGTCAAATTCACGCGTGGACGATCACGCCGGCCGACACAGAGGGCTACGAAAAGGCCGAGGTGACCGCTGGAGGCGTGAACACCGATGAGCTATCGCCCCAAACAATGGAATGCCGCAAGATCCCAGGCCTGTTCTTCGTCGGCGAAGTCGTGGACGTGACCGGCCATCTCGGCGGCTTTAATTTTCAGTGGGCGTGGGCCTCGGGTGCAGCGGCGGGTCGGGCGTTGTGAGCCAGTGCATTAGAATCACTTCTTGCTCCTTACTATCGAAAAGCTGATCTATGGCGGGGACGGCCTAGCCCGTCTGCCTGCCGACGCTCACGGCCGGGGCAAGGCGGTCTTCCTGCCTTTCGTCCTGGCGGGAGAGCAGATCGAAGCCTCTGTCACCGAGCAGAAGCCCGGGTTTGCGCGCGCCGAGGCCCTGGCGATCATCACTCCGTCGCCGCACCGCGTCTCGCCAGCTTGCCCCTATTTCGGTCAATGTGGCGGCTGCCACTACCAGCACTCAAGTTACGAGCACCAGCTGGAAATCAAGAAAGAAATCCTGCGCGAGACGTTGCGCCGCACGGCGAAGGTCGATCTGCCCTGCCAGATTCAAGTTCATGCCTCGCCGCCGTGGAATTACCGCAACCGGTCGCGGTTTCAGATAAAGACGCAGCCCTCTTTTGCCGTGGGATACTTCAAACTCGCTTCGCACGAGCTGCTGCCGGTTGAGGAATGTCCCATCAGTTCGCCGCTGATTAACCGAGCTATCTCCGCGATGTGGCAGAGCGGACGAGCCGGGAAAGTTCCCGAGGGCGTGCAGGAAGTTGAATTTTTCGCCAACGCAGACGATTCGCAACTGGTGGTGGAACTGTACTGCGGTATCGAGTCCCGCCGCGCAGCGGTGCGCGCATGGGCCGAAGAACTGCGCGCAGCGATGCCGGAAATCGCTGGCGTTGCGGCATTCCGCCGAGCGACGTCCGGCATGCCCGGATCACAGGAAAAACTGCTCTCCGTCGGCGTGCCGTATCTGACCTACGAGACCCTGCGCGCCGCCTATCGCGTCAGCACCGGCTCATTTTTCCAGACCAACCGCCATCTGACCGACGGGCTCGTGAAAGTCGTGACCGAGGGCATGTCGGGCGAACTGGCCCTTGACCTCTACGCCGGAGTTGGCCTGTTTTCCACAGCCCTGGCTTGTGACTTTCATCACATTGTTTCTGTTGAGTCGTCACAGACTTCCACAGGTGACCTCGCCTACAATTTGCCCTCGAATGGAGAGGCGGTCCAGGCTACGACAGAGCAATACCTGGCCCGCACGGAAAATTCGGGGCGGGCCGGGAAGGGCAATGTCCTCCCTCATATTCTTCCTACGCCCGACCTGGCGGTGGTGGACCCGCCCCGGAGTGGTTTGGGAGAACGCGTGGTGCGGCAGGTGGCGAACCTCGACGCGCAACGCCTCACCTATGTCTCGTGCGATCCGGCGACTCTGGCGCGCGATCTGGTACCCCTGCTTGCGGCCGGCTACCGCCTGGAACAGGTGCACCTGGTGGACTTGTTTCCCCAGACGTATCACCTCGAAAGCGTCGTGCAGTTAGTGAAGTAGCTGCCTGTTGGTCGTCATGACTCGGCCTTCTGCTGCCGCGTTGCCTCCCGTTTTCCACTACAAGCCGCCGCACCAGCCCATGCTGTGGGCGGCTGCCGCGTACTCCCTGGGGATCATCGCCGGCGTTTACCAGTGGCGGTCAACGTTATGGTGGACCGTTGCCGGAGTTAGCTTCGTAGCCGCCGCTGCGTATTTCGCGCGACGGGGTTCCCGCGTGGGTTGGGCGCTTGCTCTCGGGGCTTTCTTCCTTTTCGGCGCACTCCAGGTTCAGGTGCGCGGAACTTCCATTCGCCTCGATACCAGCATTCAACCTTATGCCAACGGGCAGGAACTCGAAATCACTGCCCGTGTCACGCGCGACGGCCGCGCGCAGCCGGGCGGCCTCGGCGAAATTCGCCAGACGCTTGATGTGGAAACGGAACAGATAACGACCGGCGAAGGCGAAACTTTGCCCATTCATTCCGGCGTCAGGCTTGGCATTTACGGACGCTCGAAGGATTCCCGTGCTGAAGAGATGTCCGTCGCAGACCCAACCACCGCACTCAGTGCCGGCGCGACTGCTCCCATGCCCGCGTTCCATTACGGCCAGCGACTCCGCTTTTCGACGAAGCTCAAACTGCCGCGTAATTTTCGCAATCCTGGGGCGTTCGACTACCGGGGGTATCTTGCCGACCACGGCATCGCTGCGCTGGGTTCCGCCAAGATCGAGAACGTCGAACTGCTTTCCGGCTACGCCGGCAACTGGTTCGATGACTGGCGCTGCCGCCTCCATCGCGGCGTCGTCGCAAAAGTGCACGAGCTTTGGCCTGCGCGCGAGGCCGCCTTAATTGACGCCATGGTCATCGGGGAAGAGGCTTTCATTGACCGCGATACGCGGATCGATTTTCAGCGCTCCGGTACCTACCACGTTCTGGTGGTTTCCGGGATGAACGTCAGCATATTGGCATTCGTGTTTTTTTGGACGCTGTGCCGCCTGCGTATAGCCGACATCCCCGCTACCCTGCTGACGGTCGCGTTCTGCGTCGCCTACGCCTTCATCACGGAAGTGGGCGCACCGGTCTGGCGCGCGACGCTCATGTGTGCCGTCTATCTGGGGACTCGCCTGCTTTATCGAGACCGCGCCATGATTAATGCGTTGGGTGCCGCGGCTCTGGGTCTGCTGGTGTTCGATCCACGCCAGCTTTTCACAGCCAGCTTCCAGATGACGTTCGTCTGCGTCCTCATCGTGGCGGCGATCGGCATTCCCATCCTGCAGCGCACTTCCCGGTTGTACAAGCGGGCCCTGGCCAATTGGGAATCGGCAGACTACACGGCGCTCCTGCCGCCGCGAGTAGCCCAGTTCCGCATGGATTTGCAGCTTATCGCCGGACGGTTGTCCCGGTTCATAGGAGAAAAATGGTCGCGGGGTTTGATCCGCGGGACAGCAGGTTTCGTTCTGGTGGCTGGGGAATTGTTCTTCATCTCGGCGGTTATGCAGATGGGGCTGGCCCTGCCGATGGCCTATTACTTCCATCGTGCCACGACGATCGGCTGGCCCGCCAATCTCGCGGTTGTGCCTCTCATGCAACTGCTCATGCCCACAGCGGTGGCTGCGCTCGCTCTGGGCTACATTTCTCCGTGGCTGGCGAAAATTCCCGCGCTATTGACATCGTTTGCGCTGGCCGGGATCACCGGCACGGTGCGCGGCCTAAGCGGGTTGCGGCTGGCCGACCTGCGAGTGCCCATGCCTTCGGCGCTCATGATCGCGCTGGCAGGGGCGGCATTGGTGCTGGCGATGTGGGCGGCGCGACGCCGCGCTGCGCTGGCTGTCGGCGGACTGGCGGCCCTTCTGGCTGCGTCTTTGGCTCTCGCTTTTCTGACGCCTGCGCCCAAGGTCCATCCCGGCCTGCTCGAGGTGACTTCAATTGACGTGGGCGAGGGCGATTCCATCCTGCTTGTCACTCCGCTGGGCAAGATTCTGCTGATTGACGCAGGAGGCCCCATTGGTCCGGGAGGGTCGCAACTCGACTTCGGCGAAGACGTTGTTTCTCCCTATCTTTGGACGCGCGGCATCTCCCACCTGGATGCAATCGCCATCACTCATGGCCACTCCGATCACATTGGCGGCATGGCCGCAGTGCTCAAGAATTTCAAGCCCGCTGAACTCTGGGTGGGCCTCGTGCCGCCGAGCCAGGCTCTGGAGAATGTGATCGCCACCGCTCAAGCCTTGGGCGTGAAAGTGGTTCGGCACTGGGAGGGAGATGAATTCAATTTCGGCGGTGCCACGGTCAGCGTGCTCTTTCCGCCGCGCGACTTGCCGGCTGGCGATAAACCGGAGAACAACGACTCGATGGTGCTGCGCGTAGCCTATAGAGCGTCTTCCGTGCTGCTGGAAGGAGACGCCGAGAAGCGCGTGGAGCGCCGCGTAGCCGCTCTCCACCATCCCAGCGCCAGCCTGCTGAAAGTGGGCCACCACGGGAGCGCCAATGCCACAACGCCGGAATTCGTTGCCTGCGCCCGGCCGCAGTTCGCCATCATCTCAGTGGGATCGGGTAATTCTTTCGGTCTGCCACGCCTGGAAACGCTGGCACGTCTGCAAGAAGCTGGAACCCGCGTTTATCGTACCGATCTCGACGGTGCGGTCTCGTTTTATCTTGACGGCCACTCGGTCACGGCTTCGGTGGCGGCTCTTCAATAATCTCAATCTCGGCCGTTTCTTCCTCATCCGGGGGTAAGGTCCGGCGCTGCTCAGCGATCAAGCGTCGCGCCTGTTCCGCGTCCTCTTGCCGCACCAGGATGATCATGCCGCCGAGGCCCGGAAACATATCTTGCACCATGGCGGCGGCGGTGAGGTCGCTGTCGATACTTGCGGAATCGAGCAGGCCCTTGACCACCATCGCTTCCGGTTCATCCTCGGAGTCGAACACCTTTACCAGCTTTTCGTTGGGATCCGGTCGCGGCTGCGGCTCACCGGTTGGGTTGACTGGCTCTGCCATGGCATCTCCTTTGGAATCGGACCGCGGGGGCGACCGAATCCGTCTGCACAGGGATTGATTCTACTATTCTCCCAACGTCCGCGACGGCCGGGCGCCCCAGTTCTCGCGTTCTTGGCGAGAAAGCCTGCCCGGAGCGAAACCGAAGGGCGGCGGGGCTTTCGGTCACTTCCGCTAGCCCGGATTATCATGAGGAATTGCCAAGGTTTTGACAGGGCGCGGCTTCAAGCCGCGCCGCCGTGGCCCGCCTGAAAATTGGGGCTTCAGCCCCTGGTGACAAACGCGTTGCTACCTTCCTTGCCCACGCCCCGGGATGCTTGCAAACGACTCACCGCAGCGGCTAAAGCCGGACTTGTTTCTTGCCTGTGTCGGCGCGGCTGGAAGCCGCGCCCTTTCAAAGCGCTTCATGAACAATGCAGGCTGGCGGAAATCCGCAACCACACCTTCGGGTAGTTGCTTTCTTCCGCCGGTGAGCGACAATGCTCGCACCAATCCCGCAACTTCGCGGTGCGGTGCGACATCTAAACGCGTGAGTCGGAATAGGCATACCATGGACTTTCCTCAGCACACCGGGCAGGATGCAAGTCTTCCGCGATCCGACGAAGAGGCCCGCCACGCGCGCGAGGAAGAAGCCCGCAAGATTCGCCGCCTGCAACTGATGATCAGCATGGTCTCGTCGGTCATCAGCCAGGATCTCAGCCTCACCCTGGAGGAAGCGTCCGAACTGGCCGCCGGCGCCAAGCGCGCCGCGCTGGCCATGTTCCCCGACAAGGAACTCGCCTTCGATCTGCTCTACAAGCCCCGCCTGCAGCGCATCCTGCGCGAGCGTTTCCGGCTGCATTAGTAGCAACGACTGATGGCCGTTCTTGACCGTCAGTTTCGTAGACGACGATTTTGCGGCAGTTGCAGGCGGCCTGCCAATTACAGTGGACATGTGACTCGCGTCACAGACAGCGCGCGTTCATTCGTGTCGAATCAACCCGCCTCGCCTCTCCGAAAACTCGAAGCTGCGTACAACCAGACGAAGGAACCATGCCATGAAAACATTCATCAGATTGATAGTGGTCGCCTGTTTCGCCGGAGCCGCCTTTGCCCAGCAACCGAACCAGCCGCCGAAACCGGGACCCGAGCAGCAGAAGTTGCAGTTGTGGGCTGGGGAGTGGACCTACGAGGGCGAACGCCAAACCACATTCCTTGGCCCCGGTGAAAAATTCACGGGCAAAATGACCGCACGCTCCATCTCGAATGGTTTTGGCTTGGAGTCTGTATCCAATCAGCAGTCGCCCTCAGGAGAGAAACAGACAGTTGAGATCGACACCTACGACCCCGTGACGAAAAGCTACCCTGACACCAACGTTTCCAGTGACGGAAGTTTCTTCCAAGGGTCTTTCACGGTGAGCGGTAGCCTTGCCACTTGGGAAGGAATCTCAGTGGTGAACGGTCAGCGTTATAAGAATAGGGGCACCAGCACTGTCGCGTCCGATGGAATGAGCTACATTGACCGTGGTGAAATCTCCGTAGGTGGGAAAACGTGGGTGCCGTGGTTCACCACAAGATTTACAAAGGTTCAGGATAGTGAGAAGACCGCCGTAGAAGAGACTGTGCGAGACTTCGAACAAGCCGTCCAAGACTACAACCTCGCCAAGGTACGCTCGCTCCTTACGCCCGAGGCCCGATGGATCGAGGATTCCCTCCCGCAAACGATCGATGTTCTATGGCCGGCGTTTGAACAACTGAAGTCTGCCGGAGTTCATATTACCTATCGTGTCCACGATTTCGAGACTCATGTGCAGGGAGAGGTGGCGTGGGTGACCGTGAGCCTCGACAGCACTCCAAGTGCGGACAGTGCGGAAGGGCAGAAATTGCTGATGAGTCTTACGCCTGACGTTGACTGCTCATCGCAGGGAACCCACGCGAGTTGCAACATCACTTACGTGGAAAGCATGGTATTGGTCAAGACCCCGGGCGGATGGAAAATCACTCTCGGCCATACCTCACGGCTCCCGAAGGACCAGAAATAGTATTTCGTCCTCCAAGAACTGTCTCAGTCTGGTGTCCACGGCCCGTTGCGTGTGAAGATTTGCGCTTTGTTCCGCAGCCGTCTTTCTAACAGACACTGCGGTCCGCCCTATTCGTCCGCGACCGTGTTCCGCAACGTGCCCACGCCTTCCACGGTGACTTCCACGACATCTCCGGCGACCAGCGGCCCCACGCCGGCAGGCGTTCCGCTCGGGATCAAATCGCCGGGAAACAACGTCATGGCCTGGGCAATGTGCCGGATGACCACGTCCAGCGCAAAGATGAAGTCGCGCGTGTTGCCCTGCTGCCGAACCGCGCCGTTGACGCGCGTTTCCACCCCCACGCCGGCTCCCACCCCGAAACATGGATCAATTTCATCCGTCACCAGCGGCCCCACCGGGCAGAACGTGTCGAAACCCTTGGCGCGGCTCCATTGGCCGTCCTTGTTCTGCAAGTCACGCGCCGTCACGTCATTCACGCAGGTGTAGCCGAGAATGTACTGCCGGATATCCACATCCGCCGCGGGTTGGTGGCAAGTTTTGCCGATGACCACGCCCAGTTCGCCTTCGTAGTCAACCCGCCCGGAAATCTTCGGCCGGCGTATCGTCCCGCCGGGCGGCAGCAGCGCCGACGTCGCCTTCAGGAAAATCAATGGCTCCTGCGGCACTTCATGTCCCAGTTCGGCCGCATGCTCACGATAATTGCGCCCGACGCACACGATTTTCGACGGCCGCACCGGCGGCAGCAGCACCGCCTCTTCCAAAGGAATCGGCTCAATCCGGCGCGTGCGCAGGCTCTCCAGGTCGCCGTCGGCTTCCTCGGGAGGGGTGAGCAGAATCCTCACGATCGCCTCGCGTCCGGCAACCAGCTCAACCAGTCCGTACTGGGCCTGGCCATTGAATTGAAATCGGCAGTATCTCATCGCTATCTATCTAACCACGATTGCTGAAATCCCAGTGAATCTGTTTGGCCTCCAGGGGCTAAAGCCCATTTGATCTAACGCGGCTTTACGCGGCCCTAAAGGGCCGCTCTTCCACGGTGAAGCAGTCGTCACAGACTGTTTCCGCAGCCTGTGAAGCCCCGCATACCCAGGACCGATCTGCGCCTCATGCCGTTTTACGGCACCCTCTCGCTCGTTTCTTCTGACCGCGCGCTTTCGTTCCCGCGCACATCGACGGCAGAAACTGAATAAACGTAATTCTTCCCTGAGACGATGTCGGCATCCCGATACGCCGGCGTCCTCACCAGTTGCTTGTTTACCTTCACCGGTGCGGCGCCCTCTTCATGCCGGTAGATGTTATAGCTATCAAGGTCAACATCAGCCACCGGCGCCCAGATCAGATCAATAAATGGCTGCGGCCCGGAACCCGAAAACACCGCCTGCAGTCCGGAAGGTACAGCCGGCGGAAAAACATCATCGGCAAAAACTTTGACTTCTGGAGTGTCGTCACCCTCCACCTCAGTCGCTTGCTTACCCAGTTCTCCGACCACGCTCACCACGGTGCCGTGATAGAAATAAGTCTTCTCCCACTCAAAGGTCTGATCGAGATAGCTGAGCGGGCAAGTTTCCGCCGGCTGCTCTCCAGCCTGGGATGTACCCGGAGCAGCCGTGGTGGCCGCGCTCCCCCAGCAGGGCTGCAAATCAAGATCTGCAATCTTATCGGCCGTCGTGCTGCCTTCCTGCCTGCGGTAGATTCGAAACGTATAACGCAAGTTAGACATTTCCTGGGACGCAGGCGGGGCTGCCCACGAGAGTTGCACTCCCTGCGCTGTAACCGCCGCGGCAAAATTCAAGAATGGACCGAGCGTGGCTGCGGACAAAACGCGCACTTGGTTCGAGAGGCCGGCACTGTGACCGCCCTGATTCAGAACCTCAACTGCATACGTGACAAACAACGAACGATTCGATTGCTGTAAGTCTAAGGACAGGGTGTCAGTATAGGTCGCGGCGAGCTTCTTGTCGGGCGAGACCTTGGCTAAAGCTGCCGCCTCGCCTGCTGGCGTTCCGCACTCGCTCAGGTGCGGCTCCAGGCCACGGCAGATTCGTGTCGGCCCAAAAGCACGCAGTGTTTCCCGGTCTGTCGTTGCGGTCGGGGCCGTCCACGTCAGCGTGACTTTGTCGCCTTTGCGGACGGCTCGCAAATCGGATGGCGGCTTAGGCAAGTCCAGTGACGGAGGCTTTGGAGGTCCCATCGTCGCGCATGCCGTGAACATCAGGGGCACGCTTAGCACCAGCAGCAACTTTCGTGGGAAAAGCTTCATGGAGAAGAAAACAGAGTATCAGAAGCCCGCCGTGTGGGCGCGGGCGACTCGCCCGCGCGGTTTAGGGTGCAGACTCAATCAGCTTTTCATCCCACCACAGCCAACGATACTCCGCAGGGGTCGCTGCCAACCCTGCCCGAACGGGATTCTCCAAAATGTACCTGGCCTTTTTCCTGAGGCTTTCGTCGCCACGCAAAATATGGTCGAAGGATTCATCCTGCCAAACTCGCCCTATTCTCGCCAGGGCCTTGTTAATTCGATGGGCCGATTCGCTCTTGATGGTTCGAGTGATTTCCGGGATAGAGATGGAGCCGTTTTCGTCCACGAGCGGTATGCAAATCAAATGAACGTGATCTGGCATGACGACCGCCGCGTAAAGTGAATATTTCCTGCCATCGGCGCGTCGGCACGAGTCTAGCGCTAGATCCATGGCGATCTCCGGCAGCTTCCAACGATGCCATGTGGAGTAAGTGATGAACAGGATTCGGTTGTCTTTCTGGTAGTGGGGGAGATAACGGCGATATTCGTATTTCCTGTACAACGTGAGAGGAGAGTACCACTTGGCAGCCGCGCGGGCGAGTCGCCCGCGCCCACACGAGCACATCTCGATCCCAAAGTGGGAATGTCTACAGGATGTAGCGCGACAAATCCTGATCCTTCACGATGTCGGTGAGCATCTTGCGCACGTAATCGCCGTCCACGGTGACCGCCTGGCCTTTTCTCTCCGGCGCGTCGAAGCTGAGCTCGTCCAGCACGCGCTCCATGATGGTGTGCAACCGCCGCGCCCCGATGTTTTCCGTGCTCTCATTCACGCGGAACGCGAAGCGCGCCACTTCGTCGAGAGCCTCCGGCGTGAATTCCAGCTTCACGCCTTCGGTCTCAAGCAGCGCCGTGTACTGTTTCACCAGCGACGATTTCGGCTCGGTGAGAATCCGCACGAAATCTTCCATGGTCAGCGACTTCAGCTCCACGCGAATGGGAAACCGCCCCTGCAGCTCGGGGATCAGATCGCTCGGCTTCGACACGTGGAACGCACCCGCCGCGATGAAGAGAACGTGGTCCGTGCGGACCATGCCGTAGCGCGTGTTGACCGTTGTCCCTTCGACAATGGGCAGAATGTCGCGCTGCACGCCTTCGCGCGAAACGTCCGGGCCGTGGCCGCCCTCGCGTCCGGCGATTTTGTCAATCTCATCGAGAAAGACGATGCCCGAGTTCTCCACGCGGTCAATCGCGATGCGGGTCACCTGATCCATGTCAATCAGGCGGTGTTCTTCTTCCTGAATCAGGTACTCGAAGGCCTCGTTCACCTTCATCTTCCGCTTCTTGGTGCGCTGCCCGAAGATGTTCGGCAACATGTCCTTGATGTTGACGTCCATCTCCTCGATGCCCTGGTTGGAAATGATTTCAAACGACGGGAAGTTCCGCTCGCGCACATCAATCTCGACCGTACGGTCGTCCAGTTTGCCCTCGCGCAACTGCTGCCTGAGCTTTTCGCGCGTGCGGCTCGAGGATTCCACCAAGGCACTGCCGCCATCAATCACCACCCCACCCGCGCTCGAAGGCTCAGGCCGTGGAGGAGGGGAAGGCGGCAGCAGAATATCGAGCAGCCGCTCTTCCGCGTTGAGTTCCGCTTTGTCGGCAACGTCTTCGAGCTTCTCCCCGCGCACATTGTCAATGGCAATCTCGACCAGATCGCGCACCATGGACTCCACGTCGCGGCCTACGTAGCCCACCTCGGTGAACTTCGACGCCTCGACTTTCAGGAACGGAGAATTGGCCAGCCGGGCCAGCCGCCGCGCGATCTCGGTCTTCCCCACCCCGGTCGGCCCTATCATGATGATGTTCTTGGGGATGATTTCTTCGGCAAGGTCGGGGGTGAGTTTCTGCCGCCGCATGCGATTGCGCAGCGCGATGGCCACGGCGCGCTTGGCGGCGTTCTGGCCGATGACGTGCTTGTCCAGCTCGGCGACGATCTCGCGTGGGGTGAGTTCGTCCAGAGCAAGCTGTTCTTCTTCGGCGGTGGAGGGTAGGTAAATAGCCATAGTAATTCAGACCTTGGACTTCAGACCTCAGACCTCGGCAAAACGTGGCTGAGGTCCGAGGTCCGACGTCTGAGGTCTATAGCTCTTCGATCGTCACTTTGTCATTGGTATAGATGCACATTTTGCCCGCGATCTTCATGGCTTCTTCGGCGATCTGGCGAGCCGTGAGCTGGGTGTGGTCGGCCAGGGCCTGCGCCGCAGCCTGCGCGTAAGGTCCGCCGCTGCCGATCGCAGCCACGCTTCCGTCGGGCTCGATCACATCACCCTGCCCGCTCAGCAGAAAGGTCTGCTCCTTGTCGCAAACCAGCAGCAACGCTTCCAGATGGCGCAGGTACTTGTCGGTGCGCCAATCCTTAGCCAGTTCCACGGCGGCCCGTCCCAGGTTGCCGTGATACTGCTCCAGCTTGGCCTCAAAGCGGCTGAACAGCGTGAAGGCGTCGGCGGTGGATCCTGCGAACCCGGAAAGAATCTTGTCGTTGTACAGCCGGCGGATCTTTTTAGCCGTGTGCTTGATCACCGACTCGCCGAGCGTGACCTGCCCATCCCCGGCCAGGACCACACTCCCGCCGCGGCGTACCGACAAAACTGTGGTCGAACGAATCACTCGCTTCGCAGTCATGAGCGCGATCTTTGATTATAGCAGCGCCAGGCGTGATGCCACGGCGCAGTGTGATTGGAATCACAGCCCGAATCGAGCTGCCTCCTACACACTGTTCGCAACACCTGAAGGGAGACAGATCCTATGAAATTCGCAACCTGGGCTTTGTGCCTGGCGTTCTTGGCAGTGGCTGCACGGGCACAAACCGCGCCGCCTCAGGAGCCCGCGTCACCCCCACCACCGCCGATGGAAGGCTGCTGCATGCATTCACACCAACACGGCATGGCCGGGCAAGGGATGCCCATGCCCGACATGAAGGCGCAAGTCGAAAAGATGCGAGCCGCGCTCGACCAGATGAAGGCGAACCTGGCCAAATTGAAAGATCCCACGGTCAAGCAGCAGGCTCAGCTCGATGTGGACCTCTGGCAGGCCATGGTCGAGCATATGGAAGGCATGGCCAAGATGGTGTCCCATGGGCCGGACCAGGCCATGGGTGACATGCACGGCGGAATGGGCTGCTGTGGCGGGATGCATAAGGGAGACGGTTGCTGCGGGGGCATGAAGGACGCTGGCAGCGGAAAATGCATGCACGGAGACGCGAGCGCGAAGGCCGTCCCTGCCGAATGAAGGCTAGTCCTGCGGGCCCCAGGGCCCGCGCGGGTTCTGACGCTCCCAGATCCGCGGCACTAGCGCGGCCGGTCGTCGTGTGGGAGATTGCAGACTGGCTGCGCAAGAGTGCTTCAGTAACCGGACTCACGATTACTCGTGTGACTTTACCCGGTTCTTCTCTGCCCTTAGCGTTTAGCTCATGCGCTCCTCTGCAGCGGTTCTCTGCCGCGACCACGCGTCGCTCGAGAAGTTAAACGCTACTCTCTGTGAGGTTGGCATCCGGATGGTGCCCTGCCCTTCGCGCGAGGAAGCGCTGGAGTTAGTTCTAGCCGGCCGTTGCTCCACCTTGATCGTGGATTTCGACCTTCCCGCCGCCGAAGAAGTGGTCCGCATGGCGGCCCTGCTGCCAAAAGCGCAGAAGCCGGTCCTGCTCGCCGTTGCCAGCGGCTCATGGCCGGGGACGGGCGAGGCGTTCCACTCCGGCGCCAACCGCATCCTCTACCGCCCGCTCGATGCACAGCAAATCAAAGACGCTCTGAAGTCGAGCCGGAAGGCAACGAAAAAAACCCAGCGTAAGTCCGCGCGCTACCAAATGAAGGCTCTGGTGCATTTGGAGGTTGGAACTCGCACCCTGCCTGCGATCAGTCTTGACGTCAGCGAGCATGGCATGGCGGTTCAAGCGCCCGAACCGGTACCCATCAGCTCGGATCTCGCCTTTCGCTGCGTGCTGCCGGGCACGAACCTTGCCTTTGGGGGTCACGCCGAGGTGATCTGGGCGAGCGACCATGGCCGCGCGGGGATGTTCTTCTCCGAACTCTCGTCCGCCGCCCGCAAACATCTCAAGTCCTGGCTGAGGCGCCGCGCTCATGGCAAGCATAAGGATGCGGCACACGCCCTGCTTCCTCCCGAGAGCGACCATGTGAGCTTTGCCGCCGCCGGGGAGTGACCCGCGGGCATGGTTGCCAGTTACCGCATCTTCCATGGAAGGGAAGGGCACGAGTTCACTCGTGCCGTTAAGTCTTGCATGAAGGAACGGCGCTTTAGCGCCTGAGGTTACCACGTGTCGCTTTTGAGAGGTGAGGATTTCCCTTTACACTCCTACCGCCTGCGGCTTGGTCGCCAGCAATTGCCGCAGCACGTACTGCAGAATTCCGCCGTTCGCGTAGTACAGCGCTTCCTGCGGAGTATCGATGCGAACCAGGGCGTTGAACTCGATGGGCTCTTTCTCCTTCGCCTCTTTGCCCTTCGCCACGGCGCGCACTTTCACCGTGCTTCCGGCGGCGAAGTCATTGACCACGTCGCGAATGCCGGTGATGTCGAAGACTTCTTCGCCCGTCAGCTTGAGCGATTCGGCGTTCTGCCCGGCCGGGAATTGCAGCGGCAGAATACCCATGCCCACCAGGTTCGAACGATGGATGCGTTCGTAACTTTCGGCGATCACGGCGCGCACGCCCAGCAAGGCCGGCCCCTTGGCTGCCCAGTCACGCGATGAGCCCGATCCGTATTCTTTTCCCGCGAGAATGACGAGCGGAGTCTCCGCGGCGCGATATTTCTCCGAGGCCTCGAAGATCGTCATTTCTTCTCCCGTAGGCAAATGCCTTGTGAATCCGCCTTCGGCCGTGACCAGCTTGTTGCGCAGCCGGACGTTAGCAAACGTTCCCCGCACCATCACCTCGTGATTGCCGCGGCGTGATCCGTAAGAGTTGAAGTCTCCCGGCTTGACGCCGTGTTCCTGCAAGTATTTCCCCGCCGGGCTGTCCTTCTTGATCGAACCCGCGGGCGAAATATGATCGGTGGTGACGCTGTCGCCGAGAACCGCCAACACGCGTGCCTTCTTGATCTCCTGCACTGGCGCCGGTTCGACGGACATTTCGTCGAAGTACGGGGCGCGTCGGATATAGGTCGAGCTCTCGTCCCAGGCGTAGGTCTGGCCTTTGGGAACCGCCAGGCCGCGCCAGCGCTCATCCCCCTGAAAAACCTCACTATAGGACTTTGTGAACATTTCGGAAGAGATCGCCTGCTGCATGGTTTCTTCGATCTCGCGCTGCGCCGGCCAGAGGTCGGCTAGGTAAACCGGTTCGCCGTCTCTGCCTTTGCCGATCGCGTCCTTGCGCAGATCAATGTCAATCCGTCCGGCTAGCGCGAATGCGACTACCAGCGGCGGCGACATCAGGTAGTTGGCGCGAACCTCAGAATTAATGCGGCCTTCGAAATTGCGGTTCCCCGAGAGCACGGAGGCGACCACGAGATCTTTTTCGTCGATCGCCTGCGAGACTTCCGCCGGCAACGGCCCCGAATTGCCGATGCACGTCGTGCACCCGTAGCCCACGAGATGGAACTTCAGTTTCTCGAGATACGGCATGAGTCCGGCTTTTTCCAGATAGTCGCGCACCACTTTCGAGCCTGGCGCCAACGACGTTTTCACCCAGGGTGGGACTGTCAGCCCTTTTTCCACCGCCTTTTTCGCCAGCAGGCCAGCGCCGATCAGCACGAAAGGATTCGAGGTGTTGGTACAGGAAGTGATGGCTGCAATGACCACGCTGCCGTGCTTCAGTGAACCCTTTACCGATTGCGGCACATGCTCGTGGATGTTTGGATCTTCCACACCAATGGCGGCAGGACTTCCTCCTTCCTGCTCCCAGCGTGGGCCATTCGCTACGGTGGGTGCGGCAGTCTTCGCCCCGGATTTCGGCTTGATCAGCGAAGGCAGTGCTTTCTGAAACGACTCGCCGGCCTGCGAGAGCACGACGCGATCCTGGGGACGCTTCGGCCCCGCCAGACTGGGCTCGACCGTATCCAGATCGAGCGTGAGCAGTTCGGAGTACTCCGCTTCCGGCGTCTTCTCGTCATGAAACAACCCCTGCTCGCGCGCGTAAGCCTCGACAAGGGCGATCTGTTCTTCGCTGCGGCCGGTCAGCCGCAGATAGCGCAGACTTTCTTTGTCGATGGGGAAGATGCCGCAAGTCGCGCCATATTCGGGCGCCATGTTGGCGATGGTGGCGCGATCGGCCAATGACAAGTCACGCAGGCCTGGCCCGAAATACTCGACGAATTTTCCGACGACGCCGTGCTTACGCAGCATCTCGGTGACGGTCAGCACAAGATCGGTCGCGGTTGCGCCTTCGCGCAGCCGGCCGGTCAGTTTCACGCCCACCACCAGCGGAATCAGCATGGACACGGGCTGGCCGAGCATCGCCGCCTCTGCCTCAATTCCGCCCACGCCCCATCCGAGCACTCCCAATCCGTTGATCATTACCGTGTGACTGTCGGTGCCGACAAGGGTATCGGGGTGCGCGACAGGCGTGCCGTTGGTTGGCTGAACGAAGACGACGCGGGCCAGATATTCGAGGTTGACCTGGTGCACGATGCCGGTGTCGGGAGGGACGATAGCGAGATTACGGAAGCCAGTTTGGCCCCAGCGCAGGAAGGAATAGCGCTCTTTGTTGCGCTGGAACTCGAGCAGCGCGTTCATGTCGAAGGCGTCGGGGGTGCCGAACTCGTCCACCTGAACCGAGTGATCAATCACCAACTCAACCGGTTGCAGCGGGTTGATCAGGGCCGGGTCGCCGCCGAGTTGCTTCATGGCGTCGCGCATGGCGGCGAGGTCAACGACGCAGGGCACGCCGGTGAAATCCTGCAGCAGAACGCGGCTCGGCGTGAAGGCGATTTCTTTGTCTGGCTTTGATTCTCCATTCCAGGCCGCGAGCGCACGGATTTCTTCCTTGGTCACGTTGCGGCCATCTTCGGTACGCAGAAGATTCTCCAGCAGAATGCGCAGGGAGAAGGGCAGGTGTTTGGTGGAGATGCCCTGTCCGTCTAGCGCCTCGAGACGGTAGATTTCGTATTCTTTGTTGCCGACCTTCAGGGTAGAACGGCTATTGAAACTGTTCACAGACATAACTGCCTTCCTCACAGGACTCGCGCACAGATGTGCAGCGCTCACAGATCGCTAGCTAACAGTGTAATGGGTTTGAGTGCGAATTGCGTAGGGGCTGAACCGACGGAAAAAGCTGGTGGCTCAGTTCGAATCCCGCCGAGCTGCGATACGCCATCTGCATCGTCGTTGAAGGCGTCATCCCGAACGAAGCCGCTTTACAGGCGGAGCGAGGGATCTCCCATATACACGGTCGTTGCGCGGGAGATCCCTCGGCCCGCTGGTGAAGGCGCGGGCCGTCGGGATGACGTCAAGATTCAAATTGGGATACTACGAACATTCCGTCCCGCATTGACGCACTGCTTTCCACCACGTAAGATTCGGACCCTATGATCGGGCAGACGGTTTCCCACTATCTCATTCTGGAGAAGCTTGGCGGCGGCGGCATGGGCGTCGTGTATAAGGCCAAGGACACGCGACTTGACCGCTTCGTCGCCCTGAAGTTTCTGCCTGAGGAACTGGCGCGCGACGCGCAGGCGCTGGAACGTTTCCGGCGCGAAGCCAAGGCGGCCTCGGCGCTGAATCATTCGAATATCTGTACGATCTACGACATTGGCGAAGAAAATGGCCAGGCGTTCATTGCCATGGAGTTTCTGGACGGCATAACGCTGAAACACCTCATCGCGGGCCGTCCCATGGAAGTCGAGACCGTACTGACGCTGGGAATCGAAATCGCAGAGGGCTTGGAGGCGGCGCACAGCCAGGGCATTATTCACCGCGACATCAAGCCCGCCAACTTGTTTGTAACCAAGCGAGGTCACGTCAAGATTCTGGATTTCGGGCTGGCCAAGGTGATGCCCACCCGAACTGCTTCCGGTCCGGCGGATGGAACTCACACCATGGCGACGGTGGACGAAAAACACCTCACCAGCCCGGGCACGGCGGTGGGAACGATCGCCTATATGTCGCCCGAGCAAGTGCGCGGCAAAGATCTGGACGCCCGCACCGACCTGTTTTCCTTTGGCGTGGTGCTGTACGAAATGGCGACCGGAACGCTGCCGTTTCGGGGGGAGACGTCGGGGTCAACGTTCGATTCCATTCTCAATCGGGCACCGGCATCAGCGATGCGGCTCAATCCCGAGTTGCCGCCCAAACTGGAAGACATCATCAACAAGGCATTGGAAAAAGATCCCGGCATTCGCTGCCAGACGGCAGCGGAGTTGGGCGCGGACCTGAAGCGGCTGAAGCGCGATCTCGACTCGGGGCGTGCTTTAAGTACCTCGGGATCGGCGGGCGCGGTTGCGTCCGGAAGCGTAGCGGCTGTCTCCGCAAGCTGCGCCTCAGTTCCGGTGCCGACGGCCCGGCGCAAATACTTGTTTGCGGGTGTGGCCACAGCGATCGTGATTCTTGCGGTTCTGGGTGGCGTGTATTTACTTCGCGGAAGGTCTGACTCCAAAAAGATCAGTTCGATCGCAGTGTTGCCTTTTGTCAATGCCACGTCTGACGCGAACAATGAATACCTGAGCGATGGCCTGACCGAGAGCCTGATCAGCTCGCTCTCGCAACTGCCCGACATCAAAGTCATGGCGCGCAGCACGGTCTTCCGCTTTAAGGGAAAAGAGGACGACCCGCAGAAAATTGGCCAGACGCTGCAGGTGAACGCTGTGCTCACCGGTCGGGTTTTGCAGCATGGCGACCATGTGGCCGTGGAAGCCGATCTGGTGAACACCGCCGACGGCACGGAACTGTGGGGCTCTCACTACGACCGCACCATGGCCGATATCACCGAGGTGCAGGCCGACATTACCCGCGACATCTCCAGCCGCCTCCGCATTCAGCTGACCGGCAACGAACAACGGCGGATGGGGGCAGGCACGGCGAATCCCGAGGCCTACCGGCTGTATCTGGAAGGGCGTCATCTTTGGTACGGGCGAACGCCGGAGGGACTGAAGAAGAGCATTGAGTTGTTCGAGCAGGCGATTGCGGCTGATCCGAACTACGCGCTGGCTTACGCCGGTCTGGCCGACACGTACAATGTCGCACCGAGCTATGGGGTCGGCCTCACGTCACGGCAGGGCAATCTGCTGGCGGACGAAGCGGCGCGCAAAGCGGTGCAACTGGACGATTCGCTTTCTGAAGCGCATGCGGCGCGGGCCATGGCGCTGGCCGTTGCGCGCCGATGGAATGAGGCCGGGCCGGAATTCCGCCGTGCCATCGAACTGAACGCCAACAATGCCGCCGCCCATTATTTTTATGCGATCGCCTTCCTCATGCCTCAAGGGCAAGTCAGCCACGCGCTGGAAGAGTTTCAGACCGCGTTGTCGCTCGATCCCCTCTCCGCGATTGTCAACACCAATTACGCCTGCGCCCTGATGGAGGATCATCGCTATCCAGAGGCGCTGGCCCAGTTCCAGAAGGTGCTGGAACGGGATCCCAACTTTCCTCCCGCGCATTACAAGATGTCGCAGTTGTATGCGACGATGGGCCGCCTCCCCGAGGCAGTGCATGAACTTCAGAAGGGAATTCCGAAACCGATCTCAGCCAGCGCAGACGCGAAGGGTTACGCCGAGCTCACCATGGTCGAGATCCAAGGCACGGACCGCTCAGCGGCCGTGGCAGTGGCTTTGGCGATCAGCGGAGACCGCGACCAGGCCTTCCACTACCTGGAAAAAGCTTATGCGGACGGAGACGACGAACTGCTCTGGGCCATTCGCTATCCGGCGCTGGACCCGCTGCGTACCGATCCGCGCTACGCCGACCTGATGCAGCGGCTGGGACTGCCGCGATAGTAGTCAATCCCGGCTAACGCGCTCCCGTCCAGATCTGGTAGATCACCACGCCGAACATGAAGACGAGATAAATCCTGAGGAACCAGAAGAGAGACTTTTCGGTCGCGGTAAGCTGGCGACGCGGGCAGTGGTGAAGTTGCTTGTCGGAGATCAGTTGGTCCGGTTCGAGAGCCGCGACCACTGAGGCGAGATCCTCGCGGCTCACTTGGGGGGCAGGGGCAGAGTTGAATTTCGGGTCCATTTCATTTGCCTCCGAAAACCGCCAGGGCGTGAGGAGCGACGACGCTCACTCCGAACAGCACGCCAGCCGCGATCAATACAACCACAACTCCCAAGGCAAGCACATTTGCCCACCAGGGACTGACCAGATCGCCCATGATTTCACGGTCGTTGACCAGCATGTACAGGAAAAGCAGCGCGGGAGGCATCGCCAGAACCGCGATTACATTCACCAGCAGCACGACGTAGACGAGCGGAATGCCCGGAATCAGCACCAAGCCCCCGGCAGCCGCAGCTTCCAGAAGCAGAACCAAATAGAACGACTTACCCTGCCGGAAGGGGAGATTCAGGCTGTGGGGGCGGCGGGCAACTTCTCCGAAGGCGTAAGCCGACGAGGTAGAGATGGTGATGGCAGCAACCATTCCGGCCTCAAACATGCCGAGCGCGAAAAGAGTGGAACCCCAACGGCCGACAAAGGGCTGCAATGCCTGAGCAAACTCGGCAGCTTGAAAGTTGCCCGCGGACATGCCGTGCGCGAACAGCGGAGCGGTGGCCACAATCGTAGCCAGCGCAGCCAGCGCGGCCAAAGCTCCTCCCAATAGCGTATCCACGCGGCCGAAGCGGATGTCGTGGGTAGTCAGGCCTTTGTCGGCGATCGCGCTCTGCTGGAAGAACAGCATCCATGGCGTGACCGTTGCCCCAATATCGGCGAGCAGGATCAGCACAGTCTCTTGTGTAAGGCCGCCAGGAAGCGGTTTCCAGGTGAAGAGCGCGCCCGTGACGCCCCTCCAATGCGGGTGCGTCAGCAGCGCCACCGGGACGAATATCAGATTGAACATGGCGAGGAAGAGCGTGACGCGCTCCCAAGTCCAGTAACGGTGCGTCATCAGCGCTGCAGACAGGGCCAGCCACGCAACCAGCACCGCGACCGCCGGTGGGACGCCGAAGAAACCCAGGCCGGCGCGGATGGCGATGAACTCGGTGATCAGCGTGAGGAAGTTACCGAGCATCAGGTCGGCCATCGAGAACCATCCCCAGAAGGGGCCGAAGCGGTCAAAAATCAGCTCGGCGTGGCCGCGGTGCGTAGCCGCCCCCAGGCGCACGGTCATTTCCTGCACCACGCAGGCCATCAGGAACGTGAGCACCACGAACGGAAGAAAAAAGCCGATGCCGAAACGCGCTCCGGTAGCGGCATACGACACCATGCTGGGACCATCGTTCTCGCCCAGCATGACGAGGATGCCAGGCCCGATCAGGAGCCAGAGCAGCCGGGCTCGCGCCGACAAGCCGTGCCGGCCGCGGGTCTCGAGGACGCGCTCGCGGTCATGGGCACGGTCAATGTCCTCGTGTGTAATTACGACCGCTGAGGAATCGGGCATCCGATGATTGAGAAAGTTAAACAGGAGTCCCCCGGCGGCCTGAACTTCGACCATTCATTCTGTTGAGACCAACAACAATGGCGAGCCCGCACGTGCAGCCCGCCAAAATGGTTAGCGTAAGTATATAACAGATTATAAACTATAGTTAACTATTTTTGAGTTCCCGACAAAAGCTGGCCTCGGCTGATCTGGGGAGGAGGCATGGGGAAGAAGCTGGCCTCAGCGCTTGGCCCGCGTGGCGGAGGCAAGCCAAACTCGCCTGGAAGCGGCAGGGCCCAGGGAAAAGGTTCCTGCCGGGGTGGAGAGCGTCAGGGTCTGGTCGTAGTTGCGTTCCAGCAGGCGCAACCGAGATCCCGGACGAATGCCCCGAGTCTCAAGAAACTCGAGCAACTGGCGGTCGCGCTCATAGATGCCGCTCACGGTGTACGTGGTTTCGAGTTCGGCGTCGGCCAGCAAGACCAGGCCCCGCTTGCGCCGGCTCGCCGAGCTCTCGACTTCACTCAAATTGCCGTGCGGACACGCCCCACCCGACCCTAACTTCACCAAGAGCTTAGCCTCAAAATCCGGGGATACAGCATGCTCCAGGCGCTCGGCTTCATCGTGCACCTTCCACCACTCCATGCCGAAAATCTCCGACAGCATGCGTTCAATCAGATGGTGGCGCAGGGTCAGCTTGCGAGCGATCTTGCGGCCGGTTGCGGTCAGCCGCACTTCGCCTTCGCCATCGACACGCACCAGACCGTCTTTTTTCAGGCGGCGCAGCGCCATGGTTACGGCAGGCGGCGACACTTTGTGGAAGTCCGCGAGGCGGGCGGAAATGACCGTTTCCCCCTCGCTTTCAGCTTCGAGGATCGACTTCAGGTAGTCTTCTTTGGAGACGGTAATCACTGAGGAGCATTATACGGCGGGCGGTTAAGCATGGTTAATCCAGAATTGCCGATTTTGACGGAACTGGAGTTTTCAATCGGCAATCGGAAATCGGAACTTGGCAATGGACCGTTGACAGCCTCCCGTCCTTGCTCCTAACCTGATTCTCTCTGTCCTATGAAAGTCCTGGTTTTAGGAAGCGGTGGGCGTGAGCACGCGTTGATTTGGAAATTGCGCCAATCGCCACGCCTTCAGCAACTCTACTGCGCGCCGGGAAACGGCGGCATCGCGGAAGAAGCCGAGTGCTTGCCGGTGGATTTGAGGACCCTCGATTCCATTACAGCGCTGGGCGCGCGTCTGCAGCCGGATCTGACGGTGGTTGGACCCGAACTGCCTCTCAGCCTGGGTGTGGTGGATGAGTTTACGCGGCGCGGGTGGCCGGTGTTTGGACCCACTCAAGCCGCGGCGCGGCTGGAAGCGAGCAAGAGCTTTGCCAAGGAATTCCTGCAGCGTCACCGCATCCCCACCGCTTCATTTGCCATTTGTGATTCGATTGAGCAGGTGCGCTCGGCGCTGGGGCATTTCCACGCGCCGGTGGTAGTCAAGGCCGACGGGTTGGCGGCGGGCAAAGGTGTGGTGATCGCCAAGAGCAAAGAAGAGGCGGCCAGTGTCGCGGCGGAAATGCTCAGCGGCAAAATGCTGGGCGAAGCCGGAGCGCGGGTGGTGCTGGAGGAGTGTTTGAAGGGCGACGAACTGTCGTTTCTGGTGTTCAGCGATGGCGAACGCGTGGCGCCGCTGGTGGCGGCGCAGGACCACAAGCGCGTGGGCGATGGCGACACCGGGCCGAACACAGGCGGCATGGGTGCGTACTCGACTCGCGATATCGTCGACGACCAGATGCGCGACTGGCTGGTGAACCACGTTGCGCGCCCGGTGGTTACCGGGATGAAAGCCGAGGGCACCGAATTCAAGGGCGTGCTTTATTGCGGCTTGATGATGACGGCTCGCGGGCCGATGGTGCTGGAGTTCAACTGCCGCTTCGGTGATCCCGAGACGCAACCGATTCTGATGCGGCTGGAGAGCGATCTGGTGGATGCGCTGGAGGCGTCGATTCAGGGCCGCGTTAGCGACGGGGATTTCAAGTGGTCGGAGGACGCGTCGGTGTGCGTGGTGATGGCGTCGGGCGGGTATCCGGGGACGTTTGCCATGGGCAAGCGAATCGACGGGCTCGATGAGGCGGGCGCGGTGAAAGGCGTGAAAGTGTTTCACGCGGGAACGTCGAAGCGCGATGGCGATTACTACACCGCGGGCGGGCGTGTATTGGGCGTGACGGCGCGGGCTCGGGATCTGGAGACAGCAGTCGAGCGGGCGTATGAAGCCTGCGCGAAGATTAAGTTTGACGGAGCGCATTATCGGAAGGACATTGCGGCAAGGGCGGTGAAGAGATCCTAGCGACCAAGTTCCTTGCCGCGGATGAACGCGGATTCCGCGGATCGTTGAACCTCCTTGATCCGCGTGGATCGACACAAATCCGCGGAAATGAAGTTTCAAAGGAGATGAATGAGCAAGCCACTGGTTTCAATCGTGATGGGTAGCGACTCCGACCTGGAGATCATGCGCGAGGCGGGCAAGGCGCTCGACGAGTTCGGCATTGCCTACGAGATTGATGTGACTTCGGCGCACCGGTCGCCGGAACGGACGGCGGAGTTTGCCCGGAAGGCTGCGGGACGAGGGATTCGCGTAATCATCGCGGGAGCAGGCGGAGCGGCGCATCTGGCTGGTGTCATCGCGGCACATACGACGTTGCCGGTCATTGGCGTGCCGATTCCGTCGACGTCGCTGAACGGGATGGACTCGCTCTTGTCCACGGTGCAGATGCCTGCCGGGATTCCTGTGGCTACAGTGGCGATTGGAAAACCGGGAGCGACGAATGCCGGAATCCTGGCGGCGCAGATGATCGCGCTGGCCGACGCATCCGTTGCGAAAAAGCTGGAGAAGCACAAGGAAAAACTGGCGCGGGGCGTGAAGGAGAAGTCCAACAAACTCAGAAGTTCTCTGCCCCGTTAGATCCCGCCTCGCTTGGCGGTTCCCGCCAGCGTCTTTTTGGCGAAGGGCGTGAGCTTCCCCAGAAATGCGCGAATCAGATCGAGGTCCTGGTCAGAGATCTGGGTAAAGCGGATGCCGAGTCCAAAGCCCGGCGTTCGGTGGGCCACTTCGCCTTCGGCCCGGGCCTTGTCTTGCCCGAACCAGATCGCCAGACTCACTCTTGTCCCGGGTTCTATCGGGATGGGCATCTCCACATAGCATCCGCCGATACTGAGATCGGCGAGCGTTCCCCAAAAGGAAGCACCGTTTTGAACGTGAATCTCGATGGAATTCTGGCAGCGGTAGCGGGGAGTCTTCCGGTGCTCAAAAGAGCCGGGTTCATAGTAATCGGGAGAGGCCGGGTCCAGGGGAAAATCCCATAGCGGTTTTTCCGGCGAGATGTTCAGCAATCCCACATGGCCGGCTTTTGCGGTGCCCGGTGCGCCCACCCATTTAACCCGGAAGTGAACTTTGTTGTTGCCGTATGTTAAGCCGATGATTTCGTCGAGAGCAAGATGCGACTGCACGCCGGCCAGTTCTACGCCATTGCGGCTCACATTGACGGTGATCGCTTTCTGGGAAAATACCGAGCCTGTGCTGTCGGTCCCGAAGATCCGCACCGGGACGCGAGCATCTTTTCGGGGCTCGCTGCGCCTTCCCATCCTACGATCTTTCCTTGCGTTCGAAGTAAAGGAGGGCGTTCAGCGTCGAAAACCCTCACAACAAGACGTTATTGCGAATGCGTTCACTTCATCAACATAACAGAGTTATCAGAACAGGTAACCGGCGACCCGGCACGGCGAAGATCCGGCTCGATCGCGGCCTTAGAGTTTCAGCCCCTTCAGATATTCCCGGAACTCTCCACCGAGGTCGCTGCGCTTCAGAGCGAATTCCACTGTCGCCTTCAGGAATCCCAGCTTGTCGCCGGTGTCGTAGCGGCGGCCTTCGTAAACGTAGGCATACATCTTTTCCTGTTTCAGCAGCATGCGCATGCCGTCGGTGAGCTGCAGCTCGCCGCCCGCGCCGGTTCCGGTCTTGGCAAGGCAGTCGAAGACGGCGGGAGTGAGAATGTACCGACCGATGATCGCCAGGTTTGATGGGGCTTCCTCGGGCTTGGGCTTTTCCACCATGTTGCGGACTTCGAACAACCGGCCGTTGAACCCGTCGGCGGGCGCGGCATCGAAGACGCCGTAGGAGGAAATCATCTTGCCTTCGACGACCTGAGCGGCAATGACCGAGCACTGTTTCTGCTCGAAGACAGCGGCCATCTGCTTGAGGGCGGGGACGGGATTGTCAATCACGTCGTCGGCGAGCAGCACGGCGAAAGGCTCGTTGCCCACAAGTTCGCGCGCCATGAGCACGGCATGGCCCAGCCCGAGCGCTTCTTTCTGGCGGACGTACGCCAGGTGGATCATGTCGGAAATGTTGCGGACGATCTTGAGCAGTTCGTACTTCTTGCGCTCCTCCAGCATTTTTTCCAGCTCGTAGCTGACGTCGAAATGGTCTTCGATCGCCTGCTTGCCGCGGCCGGTGATGATGATGATCTGGTCGCAGCCCGAAGCCATGGCCTCTTCGACGCCGTATTGGATGAGGGGCTTGTCCACCAGCGGAAGCATTTCTTTGGGCTGAGCTTTGGTGGCGGGCAGGAAGCGCGTGCCCAGGCCGGCGGCGGGGAATACGGCTTTGCGGAGTTTCATCATGGCGGTCGTTCGTCGTTGGTCGTCGGCTCAAATCGGCGCGGGACAATTGTAACTGGTTGCCTTGGCGCTGGCGATCAGATGCTATTGAGGCGCCTTCCCGCCCGCACTCGAGCCCACTTCTGATGCCGCTTCCTCGCTCGCCAGTTGCTCTAAAACCGTGCGCAGGGCGCGCAGCACTTCTTCGGCAGCAGTTGCTTTCAGAACGAACTTCAGCATGCCATCCGGGGTGAACTGCGCCCCGCGCTGGGCGGAGACAAAGCGGGCCAGTTGTTCGGGGTCGACGGCGGCGTTCTGACGGAACTTGAAAGTTACGGAATCGCGCTTGCGCTCGATCGCATTCACGCCGACGCGCAGGCACAGCAGCTTGAGCGAGGCGTAGTCGAGCAGGTTGCGCACCGCAGGCGGTGGAGGGCCATATCGATCTTGCAACTCCGCGCCCACGTCACCGAGTTGCGATTCGGTCTCGACGCCGGCGACGCGCTTGTACATGCGCAGGCGCTGATTTTCTTCGGGGATGTAATCCGCCGGGATGCGAATGTTCAGACCGAGATTGAGCTGGGTCTCCGCTTCTTCCGGTGACGTTTCGCCCTTCATTTCGCGGACGGCGCGTTCGAGCATCTGTGTGTAGAGCTCGAAGCCGACAGCTTCGATGTGTCCGCTTTGCTCGCCGCCGAGCAAGTTTCCTGCGCCGCGCAACTCCAGATCCAGAGCGGCGATTTTGAATCCGGCGCCGAGGTCGGAGAATTCTTTCAACGCTGCCAGACGCCGGCGCGCAAGCGGCGTCAGCTCGATTTCTCGCGGAATCAGAAGGTACGCATATGCCCGGCGGTTCGAGCGGCCGACCCGTCCGCGCAACTGGTAAAGCTCGGACAATCCCAGCCGATCGGCGCGGTTGATCAGAATGGTGTTGCAGAGCGGGATGTCGAGGCCGTTTTCGATGATGGTGGTGGCAACGAGAATGTCAGCTTCATGATGCATGAATTTCAGCATCACTTTTTCGAGCTCGCTTTCCGACATCTGGCCGTGGCCGACGGCGATGCGCGCCTTCGGGGCCAGTTCCTGCAGCTTGGCGGCGATTTCCCAGATGCTTTCCACGCGGTTGTGTACGAAATAAACCTGGCCGCCGCGCTCCAATTCTTGTTCCACCGCCGACTGGATCAGTTTGTCGTCCCAGCTCGCTACCACGGTCTGAATGGCCATGCGGTCTTTGGGCGGCGTTTCGATCACGCTCATATCGCGCAGGCCGACCAGCGACATGTGCAGGGTGCGCGGAATGGGCGTGGCCGACATGGTGAGCACGTCCACTTGCTTGCGCATCTGCTTGATGCGCTCTTTGTGGCGCACGCCGAAGCGTTGTTCCTCATCTACGATGAGCAGACCGAGATCGGCGAATTTCAGATCTTTCGAGAGTAGCCGGTGAGTGCCGATAAGGATGTCAATTTTGCCGGCTTCCAACTTCTGCAGAATTTCTTTCTGCTGCTTCGGGTTGCGGAAGCGGCTGATCATTTCGATGGTGACCGGAAACGGCCCGAAGCGCTGCTTGAAAGTTTCATAGTGCTGGAAGGCAAGCACGGTGGTGGGAGCGAGCACGGCGACCTGCTTGTTGTCGCTGACCGCCTTGAATGCCGCGCGCATAGCGACTTCTGTCTTGCCGTAGCCCACGTCGCCGCAGAGCAGGCGATCCATGGGCTGCGACGACTCCATGTCGCGAATGACGTCGGTGATGGCCTGAGCCTGATCTTCAGTTTCGCTGAATTCGAAGGCATCTTCGAATTCACGGACAAATTCACTGTCAGCAGAAAAGGAATGGCCCTGCGCCAGCTTGCGCGCGGCGTACAGTTTGAGCAACTCGTCGGCCATGTCTTTCATGGCCTTGCGCACGCGGGCCTTGGTCTTGGCCCACGCTTGCGTGCCCAAGTGACTGAGAGCCGGCTTGGCCCCTTCAGAAGAGCGGTATTTCTGAATCAGGTCGAGGCGGGTGAGCGGGACATAGAGGCGCGCGGTCTCGGCGTACTCGAGCAGCATGAACTCGGCGTTGCCATCGCCCTGATTGATTTCTTTCAGGCCCTGATACTGGCCGATGCCGTGTTCGACGTGGACCACGTAGTCGCCGACCTGCAGGTCGCGGAAGTCAGAGAGAAATGCCGAGACTTTGGACTTCTGGCGCTGCGGGCGCGAAGCGACCGTATCGGATTCATCAAACAAGTCGCGCGCACCGAAGACGGCAAGGTTGGCTTCCGGCAGCAAAACTCCGTCCGGCACGTAGGCCTTGGCGAGAGTGGTGGTGAGAACCTCACCGGCGAAGTAGCTGGTTTCATCGGCGTAGGTCTCGCCGCCGCGGGTGCGGCTTCCCAGGCGGAACGAGACGTTGTATTCGGTGAAAATATCGGCCAGGCGCTCGATTTCGCCGGTGTTAGGAACGGCGAACATCACCTGATTACCCTCGCGCGTCAGCTTCCTAACTTCTTCCAGCATGACCGGAACAGCGCCGTGGAAGCGTGGCGTGGATTGAGTCAGGAAACCGACGGTCGAATCCGCATCTTCTCCGCGAGTAACGCCGAGATGCTCCACGTCTGCTCCAAACAGTAACGTGACTGACTTCCACCAGTGATCGGGGGCCAGATACAAATCTTCCGGGCGCACCAGATTACCGACGCCGCTGCGCTCGTGAGTTTCGACCACGCGCGTCCAGAAGCGGTCAAATTCGGAGCGCAGAAGATCCGGTTCGTCGAGCAGGACAGCGGCACGGGGCAGAAGCTCGAAAACAGTGCGATCGGCGCCCGCCACCGGCGCATAAAACTCCCAGCCGGGGAAAACTGTCGCGCCGCCGGCACGCACCGCGGCTTCCACAGCCTCTTCCGAGCCCGCGATCCGCTTGCCCGAAAGGCGAGTGTGAATCGCGCCCAGCAATTGGTCGCTGACCGGCGTCTCGGTGAGCGGAAGGAGCAACGCTTCGTCCATGGGATTGGACGAACGCTGTGAGGCGGGATCGAAGCGGCGGATCGACTCCACTTCATCGCCAAAGAACTCGATGCGGACTGGGCGCTCAGCCTCCGGGGAGTACGCGTCGAGGATACCCCCGCGCAGGGCGTACTGGCCGGGCATTTCGACCACGTCAGCGGAGGAGTAGCCGACCGTGTTCAGGTGGCCAAGCAGGCTGTCCACGTCGATGGATTCACCGCGGCGGACAGTACGGGCAAGATCGGAGTAATACTCGGCGGAGCGCAGGCGAATAGCCGTGGCGGCGATCGGTGAGACCACAATGGCCGCCTTGCCGCTGGCGATTTTCCACAGCGCAGTGGCGCGTTCTTCCTGGAGTTCGGGGTGTGGGGAGAGATTCTGAAATGGCAGCACGTCGCGCGCCGGCAATGCGACCACAGCCTCGGGATCGCCAGCCGCGGTGAGTTCCGAGAATCCGCGCAGGAGCGGAACGAAGTCCTCAGCGGCGCGGTTATCGTTGACCACAACCACGAAAGGACGGTCGGCAGCGCGCTGCAAAAGCACGAGCAGCAAAGCTTTTGCCGTTGGCGTGAGCCCGGAAACACGCATCCGCCCCGTGCCCTCTTTGAGGTGGGAGGCTGCACGCGTAAAGGCGGGTAATTTTTCCACGTCCGCGAAGAGTTCGCGGACGAAGGGAAGCAGCATGCAATTCGATTCTAACAGGAGGGCGCGCGAAAGCGAGGTTGCCCCTGTAATACTCGGCCGAACGCAGGCGGATGGCAGGGAGGGCGGACGAGGGCGTCCGCCCCTCCACAAATCATGGAGCCCCGGACGCCCTCGTCCGGGGGGAATTCTCCGCCCCAGAACCAGACCCAGCAGAATGTGCGAAAATATGCGAGTTCAATCATCCATCTGGGGTGGATCATGAGCAAAGTACGGGTTCTGGTGGGCACGCGCAAGGGCGCGTTCATTCTCACATCGGACGGCAAGCGCGAAAAGTGGGAAGTCAGCGGCCCACACTTCGCGGGCTGGGAACTCTATCACCTGAAAGGATCGCCGGCCGATCCCAACCGCATCTATGCATCGCAGACCAGCGGCTGGTACGGGCAAATCATCCAGCGCTCCGATGACGGCGGCAAGTCGTGGCACCAGCCGGGAACACCGCCAGGCCAGGAAACGGCTCCCGGCGGCATGCCCAGGGGCGAGAGCAACAAGTTTGTTTACGACGTGTCTCCCGAGACCGGCAAACCGCTAACCACGCACCAGTTTTACGACGGTACACAACATCCGTGGGAGTTCAAGCGGGTGTGGCACCTGGAACCGTCGCTGACCGATCCGGACACGGTTTACGCCGGCGTGGAGGACGCGGCACTTTTTCGTTCGAGCGACGGCGGCCAGACGTGGCAGGAACTTGCCGGACTGCGCGGCCACGGCACCGGCCCGAAGTGGCAGCCGGGGGCGGGCGGCATGTGCCTGCACACGATCATTCTCGATCCCAGCAATTCGAAGCGCCTGTGGATCGCCATTTCGGCAGCCGGGGCGTTTCGCACTAACGACGGCGGCAACACGTGGACGCCCATCAACAAAGGACTGTACTCGCAGTACATCCCCAACCCGACGGCCGAGGTCGGACACTGTGTGCACCACATCGCGATGAATGCGTCGCGCCCAGGCTTGCTGTTCATGCAGAAGCACTGGCACGTGATGCGCTCGGACGATGCGGGCGATAACTGGGAGAAGGTCAGCGGCAATCTGCCCACCGACTTTGGATTCGTGATTGACGTGCACGCACACGAGCCGGAGACGATTTACGTCGTTCCCATCAAGAGTGATGGCGAGCACTTTGTTCCCGAGGGCAAATTGCGCGTCTATCGCAGCCGCAGCGGCGGTAACGAGTGGGAGGCGCTCACGAAAGGCTTGCCCCAGAAGGACTGCTACGTGAACGTGCTGCGCGACGCCATGGCGGTGGATTCTCTGGATAAGTGCGGAATTTACTTCGGCACGACCGGCGGGCAGGTGTATGCGTCAGCGGATGCGGGAGATTCGTGGGCTCCCATCGTGCGCGATCTGCCGGCCGTTCTGTCGGTTGAAGTGCAGACGTTGGGGTGAGTAGATCCGATTTCAAGGAAGCTGATGGTTGACAATCAGTACAGGGCAAACGTGCTGCGTCACTTCAGGACTGTGGCAGCTAAGGAAACGATACGCATGGTCCGCGTAATTCTTCCCTACCATCTTCGGAATCTCGCGCACGTTGGTGCCGAAGTCGCGCTCGAAGTTGAGAGTCCGGTCACGCAGCGTTCGGTACTGGACGCGCTGGAAGCCCGCTATCCCATGCTGCGCGGCGCGATCCGCGAGCACGTCACGCTGCAACGGCGGGCATTTTTGCGATTCTTCGCGTGCGAAGAGGACTTGTCACATGAGTCCCCGGATGCGCCTCTGCCCGAGGCGGTCGCGTCGGGAAAAGAGCCGTTCATAGTCGTCGGCGCGATCGCCGGCGGGTAGCGCTGCAGCCTATCCCACGTCTCGCAAAAGCGGCCGAGACGTGGGGCACCCCAACTCGTTTATCGAGGCGGCTTCATCTCCGCAACAGCGGGCGCGTCAGGCACGTGGGCCCGCCGCCGCCGTTGATCGAGAGTTCATTGCCGGGGAAGGTGCGCACGTCAAATCCGGCGCCTCGCAGGCGATTGTTCATGCGGTGATTCTCTTCGATGGCCAGCAACCGCTTCTTCCCCAAAGCGAGTGCGTTACAGGCCAGCGTGTCACGTTCGGAGTAATCAATCTCAATCAAATGGAAGCCCCGCGCTTTGAGTAACTCCACCGTCTCCACCGCCAGCCAGGGGAGATCGACCAGCGCGGTTTGCTCGTCGAGTAGGCTGATCAGCGACATCAGGTGCAGACAGGCAGATGGTCCTCGACTGTAGGGCAGCGGTGCCGAGAGAACTTCGATACCTTTAGGAGCGAGCAGGGCGCCCATCTGCGCGATGCCTGCGGCGTTGGTGCGATAGCCATGGCCGATGAGCAGCGTTTTCGCATCGAGCCAGACCATGTCGCCGGCTTCTGCAGTGCCCGGCGCGACGATCTTCGCCAGCGTGGGGATGGCAAGCCGCAAGCAGAACGACCCGTGGTGCCGCCCCTCCGGCTCGCGGTTCGCCTTGCCGGGACGCAGCACGATCAGGCCGAAGTCAGTGGCCAACGAAGCATCGTGAGCGTAGACGGCATCGAGGGAAAGATCAGCGGCAGGAGGCAGTTCGATCACTTCAGCGCCGGCAGCTTCCAATTCGCGGCACATCGCGTCGTGTTGGGCCTGGGCCTGGACGAAATCGGGAGCATGATGGAATCCCAGCTCTCGCCAGCGCGCCGCACGCTCCCGCTGATTCCATCCCGCGCTATGGGGTGAGCAGACGAGTACCCGATCAAGCGGGCTGACCATGGAGTGCCCGTTGAAATGAATCTCGGTGGCTGAGTGGCTCATCGCGTCCGTCCTGCGCGGTGTTGGTAAGAATCTACCGGGAGAAGGCGAACAACGCAAACGGCGGAGCTCTGGCTAGAACTCGATGTGGGCGCGGAAGCCGGGCACGAGCACCGGCCCGCGGTCGCGATTGTAGCCGGGATTGTTGATGTGCTGCAGGTCCGGCGCGACATAGATGCCCCGCCAGACATGCAGCGTGTAGTAGGTCTCGACAATGTTTTCACGCCCGTAGTTCAGGGCGCCGTCGCCCAACAGAAAACCCAGTCCACCCGCAGCCAGATAGTTCTGGTGATCTTTGCAGATGGCGTTGGTGACGAAGGCTACACCGGCGCGGTCTTGCTTGCGATGCCACCAGGCGCCGTTGGCACCTACACCCTGAGCAAAAGTCTGATCGACCTCGGTGTAGGCGAAAGACTCGGTCTTGCCGTTGTCCCAGCCAAAACGGGCAAACGCGGTCAGGTAACGGGTGAGGTTTTGCTCAAAGTTGATGCCGAAGCCGTATTTGCGCGTGATGTGCCAGGGATGATCGGTGATGTTGGGCGTGGTTCCTTGCTCTTCCGCCTGAAGAATCTGGGCGCGATAGATGCCCATGTTGGCATAGTTGGTGAAGGCGAGCAGGCGAATTACGCCCGCCTTTTTCGGGATGAAGCCGTGACGTAATTCGTACTCGAAGTTCTCGGCGTGTGCCTGCCACGGTTTCCAGACCAGATCAATGCCGTTCGCAACCTTCGGCATGAGGCTTTCGGCAAAGCGGAATCCCCAGTTGCGGTCTTCGAAGTCGGCTGTGAAACCGACGGTGTAGCCGCGGGTGTCGGCGGCATAGTCCCAGGCGCCGTTGTTGTCAATCGTCCAGTTGGCGAATTGGAAGTGGGTGTCTGAACCGACCGAATTCACGTCAAAGAAATCGGGCAGGCTGAACTTGCCGAAGCGGATTTCGAGACGGCGGCGCGGCAGTTCTTCAAACAGAGACAACGCATTGCGCTGATTCTCGACTTTATCGTCGCTGAGGGCGAAGACTTTGTGGATCATGCCGCGGCCGAGATAGGGAGCCTTGCTCAGCAGGGGGTTGCGCACGATGTCGAGATCGGTGTTGCCAGCCAGGCCGAGACCGGTGCTGAGCGCGGCGCCGCCGGCTTCTTCGACGTCCACCAGGAACTCGGTCGAGTTGTTGAGACGCACGCCCGTGTAGAGTGTCATTACGCGGGAGGTTGCCTTATCGTAGTGGGGGCCGAGACTGTGCGGGCCGCTGTAAAGAGCGGGGAATTCCGGATGCGTCTGGAAGATGAAGTTGCCCTGGCCGGAAAGCCAGAAGCGCGTGTCCTTGAAATGCGGGAACATGGCTTCCGTGCTGTCGTCGGGCGGAGCAGGATCGGGAGGATCGGCCGGCGTGGGCGCGGCGCTTACGGGTGGGACACCGGCTTGCTGCGCCGCAGACGGCGACTCGGGTTGCTGCGCGAACAGAGCACTCGGCGCGAAAGCAAGAAGGAAGGCGGCGGCCAAGGCAAGAGCAGGGAACAGTCCTGCGCGGGAAGCGTCGCCGAAGCGGGTATCGTCCTGGAGGCGCACGCTTCCGCCAGCCTCTTCGGCGCGAAGGCGTCGTGTCATATTGAAAATGAAATTCAATTTCAACTTCATGCCCCTCACGGTAAGCGGCTGGACGAAGCCGCTCTGTGTTCTTGGTCACATAAGAAAGTGATGAAAGTCACGCGCCCGCTTTTCTCGTAGCCGTCCGGGATATTGCCCCCGTTGGAATATGGTTAACGCTCTTACAGTCCCCACTATTAACCATAGTTAATACCCGTGCCCAGTAACCTGTCAAGAGTCTTGAACCTGACTGTCCCATACGACGAGCCTACGCACAACAAGTTAAAGAAATGTTGCTGGCCGTCAGCAAGATTCTTCTGACGGCACCCATTGCATTTGCAGCCTCCGGCTGCCGTTGCGGTCGGTGACCGCGACCCGGCTCATGCGTAAAGATGTGCCTTCCTCTTTGCTTTCGAATTGCCCAGTCCGGGCATCTTCGTAGTGGATTGCATGCATGAGCTCGGACGTCGCCATCGCCATAGGTGCGGATAAAGTGATACAGGCCATTGCCGGTTCCCTCCTTTCCGTAAATTTGAACCAGAGGTTTTGATGTCATGCTTCGAGCTAGCGCCATAAGAAGTTCATAAAGATCGCGCGAAAAGCCACATGAGTTTCCAAGGCGGTTCGTCAACAACGCAGCGGTCGTGCGCGCCAAAACTGAAAATAGCTCTGGCCGAGGCACCTGACGCGCGCTGCAAAGCGGCACGCACCGAAACTAAGTTTTGGAGGCAGAAGAGGCAGGCGTGAGGCGATAGGGGAGGAACCAGTCTATCGGGTCACATCTACTGCTTCTACACCAGCAAGCCGGCGAATCTTTCCGCAGGCTCGCTCCCACTGCTAGTATTCCTACGTCGTGCTTGCAATCTGGCGAGGGATACCGACTTCCCCGCCGAATCTTTTATATCATACCCCCCTAGGGTACATGTCAAGGAAAAAATGCGGGGAATCGCAAAAAAGTCATGCAGGACAAACTCCCGGAAATTTCGAATGAGAAACAGAAGCTGTTTTCCCGCATCAAACGTCTGGGCGGGCAGATCACCGCCGTGGAGCGCGCCGTCGCTGAAGGGGACGAGTGCGCCGACATTCTGATGCTGCTGGCGGCGATTCGGGGCGGCGTGAACAGCCTGATGGCGGAAATTCTGGAAGATCACATCCGCCTTCACATCACTCATCCGGATCCCGGGACCGACTCGCCCGAAGAGTTAACCGAAGATCTCATTTCACTGGTGCGGGCAGAGCCTGCCCTGAGCGAAGCCGAAGGGAGCGTCCGCGCCACAGACAAAATCAAAAAGGACAGCCCGGAGCCCCCGAGACTGTCCCTCAAACCCTCCCGGTTAGAAGGGCAACTTGATGGTTCCAGCGTACCGCGGGGATGTTGCACCGTGATTGCAGGACCATGAATTTCTGGTGAATTCGCCGACCTAGGCGCTGCTATAGTAGTCGCTTGCGTCTTCATGATTTGTCGCACCTTGGCGGTCTCTCCGGTAGCAGGTGAGGCCTGAACCAGGCGGGAGGATCGATGCCGTCCATCACATCGCGGAAAACCGAGCAGTCGCGCCGCTTGCAGGAGCGGGCGGCTCGCATGATTCCGGGAGGCGTGAACTCGCCCGTGCGCGCATTTGGTTCCGTCGGAGCCGAACCGCTGTTCATTGTGCGCGGCAAAGGCTCGCACGTCTGGGACGCCGACGAGAACGAATACATTGATTACATCGGATCGTGGGGACCGCTGATTTTGGGCCACGCCGAGCCCGGTGTGTTGGACGCCATCCTGGGCGCGGCCTGCAACGGCACGAGCTTCGGTGCCTCTACGCCTTCGGAAGCCGACCTTGCCGAACTGGTGCTGAGCGCGTTCCCCCACATGCAGAAGGTGCGCTTCGTGAGTTCGGGGACGGAAGCAACCATGTCGGCGATCCGGCTGGCCCGGGCCTACACCAAACGCAAGTTCATCGTGAAGTTCGAGGGCTGCTATCACGGGCACGCGGATTGTCTGCTGGTCAAAGCGGGATCGGGTGTGGCGACGCTGGGGATTCCGGGCTCGGCAGGCGTCCCGGAGGAATTCACCCAGTTCACGCTGGCTCTGCCCTTTAACAATCTGGGGGCAGTGGAGCACGCCTTCCATAAGTTCAAACATGAGATCGCCTGCGTGATCGTGGAACCGGTGGTAGGCAACATGGGCTGCGTACCCGCGGCAGACGATTATTTGGTAGGGCTGCGGCTGATCACGGAACGCGAACGGTCGGTGCTGATTTTCGACGAGGTGATGACCGGGTTTCGTGTGGCCTACGGCGGCGCGCAGGAGTTGTACAACATCCTTCCGGACCTGACCACCATGGGGAAGATTATCGGCGGCGGGTTGCCGGTGGGCGCGTATGGCGGCTCCAGCGAGATCATGGATCTGGTGGCCCCGCTGGGGCCGATGTATCAGGCGGGGACACTCTCGGGCAATCCGCTGGCCATGGCGGCGGGCTGCGCCACCTTGAAGCAGTTGCGGGATCGCAAGTCGGAAATCTATCCGCGGCTCGATAAGCTGAGCGGAGAACTGGTCCATGGCGTGGCCGCAGCAGCACAGGAAGCCGGCATCAGACTTTGCCACAACCGAGTAGGGTCCATGTTCACTTGGTTCTTTACCCCGGGCCCGGTCAGGGATTGGGATTCGGCTTCGAAGTCGAATACAGACATGTTTGGACGCTTTTTTCGCGCCATGCTTGATCACGGAGTTTATCTGCCGCCGTCGCAGTATGAAGCGGCATTCCTGGGCGCTACGCACACCGCAGAGGACGTTCAGAAGACGATCACGGCCGCGAAAGAGGCGTTCGCAGCACTACGGGCCTGAGGCTGTCGTGCGCGGCGCTACTAAGGCTCATTTGTGGGACGGCAACAGAGACCATATCTCCGGGTCTTCTGTGCCGAGAACCCACGACCAAAAACCCTGCAGCCCGCGGTCGCGCGCCAGGTTCAGACGTTCCTGAAATCCGCGCTTGTCGGTGTAGAAAACCCATTCGCGGTAATCGTCCCGGTAGAAATAAAACCATGCTGTGCGGTCAGCCGCGTCCCACTCCACGTGCGGGTGATACGCCGCCAAATATTGGTCAATGTCCTGCTGGCCGATGTATTCCGCAGTGGGGTTCGGCTTTTCGTCTTTGCCCGGGTCTCCAGCGAACCAGTGATACCCGTACAGAGGAATGCCCAGCGAGAGCTTTTCCTTGGGGACAAATTGCAAAGCGTATTCCAGGTTCTCGACGGTCCAGGGATAGCCGGCCACTGGACCGGGTGCGGTCCAGCGCGTGTTCTGGTCGTAGGTCATCAGGCAGATCAGGTCGACAGACTGAACCAGCGCCTTGAGATCGTAAGCGCCGCGCCAGTTGGCATAAAGCCAGTGGGAATAATTGCTCTTGCCGGCAGAGCCGGGAGCGTTGGGCACGGTCGCGATTGTGAGTTGCAATCTTTCCTTGTGAAGAGCCGCGGCTGTGTCGGCGACCAGGCCCGAAAGTAAATCGCGGTCGGTCCAATTCACGTTTTCGAAGTCGATCTGGAAGCCGCTGTATCCGTTTTTCTTCGATTCGCTCAGAAGCGAGGCGATGAACGCAGCTCGCGCCGCGGGGCTCGTGAAGAGTTTGTGCAAGTCGGCCTGCGCCATTAGACCTACGATCGGCATGACCGGGACGTGGCGCTCCGCTGCGGTTTTGAGCACACTGGGATTGGGCCATCCCCACACCAAACCATTGCCGTCCACCGAATACCAGGCCGGCACGAGAGTGTCGACTCGGTCCGCGTGGTCGGTGAAAGACTTCACCGAGTTTGCGCTGTCGGTCATGTAGAAAAGAGCCTTGGGCTGTGCCGCTGCCAGGATGACGCTGAAAAACAAAAACGCAATGATGCGCTTCATCAGGAAAACTCCTCACGCTTGTGACTCGCGTGTTCCTTCCATCATCTGCGGAATGGTGAGAAATGCGTTGCCGGCCGACTTGTAACGCGTAATCAGCGAATCGGTTGCCGCGACCGTATTGGAGCGGTCAGTGCCCATCTGCCGGTGACCGCCATCGTGGAGCAGGATGACGTCGCCCCCTCGAATCTGGCGAGCGACCCTGTGCTCGATCACGTCAGCCGAAGGCGCCTTCCAGTCGTACCCGGTGACATTCCACATGACCGGTTCGAGTCCCAGTTCTCGCGCAATGCGGAGCACGGCTGGCCGCCGGCCGCCGAAGGGCGGGCGGAACAGATTGGAGTGTTCGCCGATGGCGTCTTCGAGGGCGGCGCGGCCGTCGGAGAGTTCCTGCCGAATCGCGGCCTCGCTCATCAGGGTAAGCAGAGGATGGGTGAAGGTGTGGTTTCCGACGACATGGCCTGCTCTGGCAATCCCGAGGGCGATGTCGGGGCGCTGCTGGACAAAGCGCCCGATCAGGAAAAACGTCGCATGTACGTCGTGCCGCGCGAGGACATCGAGCAGGCGCAGCGTATGCGGATCGTTGGGGCCGTCGTCGTAAGTGAGCGCGAGTTGCTTGGTGCCGCGCGCCAGGCCGGTGAACGTGCGTCCGTACCACTGCCCGGTGGGAGCCATGGTCTGGTAGCCCGCGGCTACCGCGGCGCCTGCCGCAGCCGTTCCTGCCAGGAGCGTTCCGAGCATGAGTGGATTGTAATTGTTGATTATTGAGTTTTGATTGTTGAATGAAAATCTTCCGGCGAGTGATGGGTCACTTTTCATTCAACAATCAACAATCAAAATTCAACAATGATTCTGCTGTTAACTCTTCCCTCAATTGCCACCGGGCGGCATCCGAGCTATCCTGCCACTTCCGAAGTATCGCACGAACTCATGGCTAATCTTTTCGAACTCCCCCGTTACATTGCAGTGGAAGGACCCATTCGAGTCGGCAAAAGCACGCTGGCGGGCATTTTGGCTGAGCGGCTAAACGCGCAGCGGGTGATGGAGCCGGAGCAAAACCCGTTTCTGGATGCCTTTTATCAAGGGGAACGGGGCGCGGCGTTTCAGGCGCAGTTTGCCTTTCTGGTGCGGCGATTCGAGCAGTTAGAGGCGCTCGATCTGGGGCCGCGCTCGCAGCGAATGGTGGTCGCCGACTACATTTTCGAGAAAGACAAGCTGTTTGCCTGCCTCAACCTGACCGACCAGGAACTCGACACCTACAACCGGTATTACAACCACTTCCGTGATCAACTGCCCACGCCCGACCTGGTGATTTATCTGCAGGCAACGCCGACCGTGCTGAAGAAGCGCCTGAAGAAAAAGAACGCGCCGGGCGAGCGCGCCGTGAGTGACGAGTATCTGGAGGAAGTGGTCAAGGCCTATGAACACTTCTTCTTTCACTACACGTCGTCGGATCTGCTGATCGTCAATACCTCGGACATCGATTTTGTGGATCGCAACGAGGATTTGCAGGAACTGTTGCGCAAGGTCAGCGAGCCGATCAAGGGCACGCAGTACTTCCTGCCCCTGGGCGGACAGGAAGCGGTGGGGGTGTAAGAACGGTCGTTGGCCGGTCGTCGTTGGTCATTGGCCGAGACCCCAGGACCAAGTGGAGCTTTGCGATTGGCCGCGCTATCAACGCGTGCCTTTGGTCTGCGGCTGAAGCTGCTAGGACTGCCTTTCGTGCCGCGGGAGCGGATACACCGACAGCGCTTTCCCCGTCTTTGAGAACTCTGGATCGGCTGTAACCAGCCATGCGCCGCGCTCGATGGCGAGTTCAGCGGCAAAAGCGTCCGCATAGCCCAGGTTGTGTTTTTGCTTGATCGCCGCGGCACGGGTGGCGCGATCGAGGTCAACACCAATGATCACAATAGGGAGGCGGCGCAAGTTCGCCTCGGCTTCTCTCGCCTTTGACTCACCATATCGACGCCACTCTGTGTAGAAGACCTCGCCCCAGTTGATCGCCGACATCCACAGGGGAGCATCGGTGCGAGATGCATCCACGAGCATTTTCCGTACTTTTTCTGCGGCAGGCTGCCGACCCTCGAACAGGGCGATCAGAGCATTGGCATCCAGTACGTAATGGCGAGTAGCAGCCACTTACTTCTCTTCCCGCTCGCGCTGGCGCTGGCGTTCCCGCTCGGCGAGCGATTCCTCAAAGGCCGAAGGTTCACCGGGACGTGGCTTCAAGAATCCCTGTATCTCGTCCAGAATGCGTTCAATTGGCGTCAGGATGAGTTGGCCATCTTGCTCCCGCCACATGGCTCGGACGCCCTTTTTCAATCCGAGACGCCCACGGAGTTCCGCAGGGATGACAACCTGCCCCTTCGAGCTGATTACAACCTGGTAAGTCATGGTAGTTTCAATCTTACTACTGCAGATCATGTAAGACAACTACAATATCGTCTTACCAGGTCATACGAATACTGTCCGCGAGGGCGCGAAGCGGGGTGGGCACTCTCTTTCTTGCTCTCGAAGGTGTTGAAAACGCTTGAGTAACAGGAGTCGACCCGCCAACATTTTGCGGCTACAATAACCCGAGCGTCATCTAATGACGCAAACAGGGATGGATACAGGCTCTATCCGGCAGGGCCGGAGGGGCACTGGAGGACATCATGAGTTTGACCCCGATCAGCGGGCGTCTTCTCGACGAAAACCGCCCGAAAGTAACCACCGCGTCTCTGCGGGAACAGAAACTCCGCCACGAACCAATCACCTGCCTCACTGCCTACGATTACGCCACCGCCCGCCTGGTGGACGAGGCCGGCATTGACATCGTGCTGGTCGGCGATTCGCTGGCCCAGGCCATGCTCGGCTACGAGAACACGCTCTCGGTCACGATGGACGAGATGTTGCATCACGTTAAGGCGGTGCGGCGCGGCGTAAAGAATGCACTCCTTGTGGCGGACATGCCGTATGGGGCATATCAGCTTGACCCCCAGGCTGCCGTCAGCAATGCCATGCGTTTCGTGAAAGAGGGCGGCGCCGAAATGGTGAAACTGGAGGGCGGAGAGCGGCGCGCAGACCTGATTCACCGCATCATTGACGCCGAGATCCCGGTCGCGGGTCACGTTGGGCTGACCCCGCAATCGGTCAACGTGATGGGCGGCTATAAAGTGCAAGGCAAGAGTCTGAGCGGAATTGAGCAACTCATGCGCGACGCCGTCACGCTCGACCGCGCCGGCGTTGCTTGCCTCTACCTGGAAGGCATTCCCCGGGAAGTGGCAGCCATGATCACGGCCGAAGTAGCCACGCCGACTATTGGAATTGGCGCCGGCCCCGACTGCGACGGTCAGGTGCTCGTGTTCCACGACATTTTGAACCTGACGTTTGGAACTCCGGCCAAGTTCGTGCGGCGCTATGGCGACGCCGCGGCGCTGATTATGCATGCGGTGCAGTCGTTTCGCGCCGACGTGAAGTCGCGCCAGTATCCCTCAGACGAAGAGTCGTATCATCTGCCGAAAGAAACAAAGGCAGGCCTGGATACGGTACTGGCGCGCAAGCGGTCCATGCGCCGGTAGGAAGCCGCGGCAGGTGGATTGACACGGATCGAGACAGAGTTGGCATTTTTCCGCGGAACCGTGACCGCGGTGCTTGCGTATACTCTATGGGGTAGTGGGGTCCGTTTCGGAGGGTCTGCAGCCGGTTCGCGAACGGCATTCGGCGGTGCTAGGCTGTTGTGAGACGAGGAGGTATGAGCATGCATCTCGCGGCGATTTTCTTCTTCCCATTTTTCGGCTTTGGGTTCGTGTTGTATTTCCTGCCGTCCATTATTGCCCTCGCTCGCAACAAGCGGGACACGCTGGCGATCTTCCTGTTGAATCTATTCCTCGGCTGGAGTGTGATTGGCTGGATCGTCGCGCTGGTGTGGGCCGCGAAAAACGACGTGCCCGCGGTGGCGAGGTAGCCTGAGACAGTGATCTTGCGGCGCGTGCGGGCGGCATTGGTTTTGTTGCTGAGTATCTTGCCGGTCGCCTGTTCGACCCAGAATGCGGCGAAAGCGCCCGATCCTCAGACCGCGTTGCAGGCCATTCCTCCGGCAGATCCAGCACAGTATGAGCATATCCGGGACATGCGGAACTGGCGCAATCCTTACCTCATTGTCCGCGCCGATGGTGTGGCCCTTTTCGATTCTGCCGACAGCGCGGAAATTGTCTTGAAAACTGATGAAGTGCTTACCGCGCTGGCGCGCCTGCCCGCCTCGAACTGGCCGTATGGCCGGGTGGTCGCAGTGTCGGAGAATGGAGCCAGAGGCTCCGAGCAGGAAGGGGTTGCGATCCGGCGGACGAAGGGTATTGTTGGCGGAATCTTGGAGAGCGCCCACGTCGCGGTGAAGTGGGTACCGTCGGAGTGAACTGAATCAGGGTATTAAGGCTGAGGTCTTAGGTGTTGGGTCTTAGGACGCTAACCCAAGAGCTTCAGGAATTCCAGAGCGAATGTCCCCGGACCCAAGACCGAAGAGCCAAGACCGAAGACCCGATCGAGACGCGTGAAGATCTGCACCACCATTAACGAAATGCGCAGTGCGTGCCGCGCTGCTCGGCAGACCAGCAGACGCCTGGGGCTCGTTCCTACCATGGGGGCTTTGCATGAGGGACATTTGTCGCTGGTACGGGCTGCCCGCGCTTCTTGCGATGCCGTCGCGGTGTCGATCTTCGTGAATCCCACCCAGTTTGGGCCGAACGAGGACCTGGCGAAGTATCCCCGATCATTCGAGCGCGACCGCGAACTGCTCGAGCGGGAAGGCGTTGACTTGTTGTTTGCGCCCGCAGCGGAGGAAATGTACCCAGGCGGCGCGGTGACGTGGGTGACGGTCGATGCGCTCAGCGCCAAGCTGGACGGGCGCTCGCGTCCAACCCATTTCCGTGGAGTCACGACCGTTGTGGCTAAACTGTTCCATATCGTCGAGCCCGACGTGGCTTTCTTTGGTCAGAAAGACGCGGCTCAGGCCGCAATCATCCGCCGCATGGTGCGGGATTTGAATCTGCCGGTGGAGATTTTCGTCTGCCCCACCGTGCGTGAGCCGGATGGGTTGGCGATGAGTTCACGAAATGCGTATCTCGATGCCGGGCAACGCAAACAGGCGCTGGCTCTGCATCGTTCGCTGATGCGGGTGCAGCAACTGGCTGATGCCGGTGAGCGCAGCGCCGCCAGGCTGGCGGCAGCCGGACGCGCGGAATCTGCGGCGGAGAGCTCGGTACGGCTCGACTACTTCGAGATCGTCCACCCGGACACTCTCGATCCGGTTGAGGACGTTTCCGAGGGTGCGCTGGTCGCAGTGGCGGCGTTTGTGGGAACGACCCGGCTCATTGATAACATCCGGCTTGAGAAAACTGCTGGTTAGAGAACTGATTACGCTCAAAGTCTGTCATTTCGAGCCGAGTCGAGAAACCTGCTGCTTTTGCCCCTGTTCGACCTAGCAGGCTGCTGAAAAAGTATTCTCTGGGCGGGAATCTAACCGCAGCGGCTAAAGCCGGCGCTGAAAACAAGCCAGTTATCGCAGCGCTGAAGCGCTGCGCCACCCAAAATCAGGGGCAACGTCGAGTTTTTCAGCAGCCTGCTAGTCAGAGTTTCCTTAGGTGCATGTCATTTCGTCCGCCACGTTGGCCGACAAGAACCAAGCCGCGAGCGCCAAGCCAACCCGCCTTCCCCCGGCTAAGCATTCGGGTAAATGTAAGCAGAAGGAGAATCATCGTAATACCACCACGGGTCATACCAGTAGGAGGGCCAATACCAGAAGGGAGCCCATCCCCAACCCCACGCAGGCCAGCCCCAGCCGAATCCCCAACCAAGCCCCCAGCCCCAACCGCCCCATCCCCAGCCGGGATAACCCCAGTAACCGCCACGCCAGCCGCCATAATAGCCGCCGCGCAAAGCCGCATTGCCGAATCCCACGCCGGCGTGGTTGAGCGAGCCACCCGCGGCCGGTCGCGCATTCCCGGCCAGTCCTGATCCGCGGGCACCGCCAAAGGAATGCCACTGCCCGTCAGCGATTGCCGTGTGGGCCGCTCCTGGGCTTCCACTGCCAAGTCGTCCACCCATGGTTCTGTTGCCAGCCATGGCTGCGCTGTTGCCCGTTCTTCCGGCTAGGCCATTACCACTGCCTGATCTTGCAAACGAATGCCAGCCCGGCGAGGTGCCCCCGGAGGCGTGGCCTTCCCAGGACCAGGGCCTGGATGCATCCGAACTGCGGCCATACGATGAACCGCCCCGCATGCCTCCGTAGGAGCCACGACTGCCGTAGTAACCTCCGCGTCCGCCGTAGCCGCCAGAGTAGCCGCCCCCGCGGTAGCCACCGTAGGAGCCTCCGCCGGCGTGGAACCCTCCGCCACCGCCATGGAAGCCACCGCCGCCAAAGCCGCCGCCACCGTGAGAACCACCCCCACCACCGCCTCCACCGTGACCACCATGTTGGGCAAGAGCAGTCGTGGGCATGCAAACCAAGGTGAGGGAGGCGATTCCTGCAAGAAGGGCCTGCCAGGTGGGTTTCTTCATATGGATACCCTCCACCTACGGCGGTTAGTTGCCCCGGGCGGGCAAACCGTCTTTTTCGATCTTACTCTATTTAGACTCCTACTCCGGCACGAAAGTTGTTCGGATCAAGCAGCAAAAAGGGCATCGCGGCGCTTAGGGACGGCCTGCAGCTTGCCTTTGAGCCGTCTGCGCTTTGAGGCCACAGGGGTTAGGGGGACAAGCAAGGTCACTGGCCCGGACGCGGAGCCGCGCTGGTCATCTGGTGAGCCCAACTCATCGCTTCGTTATAGGCCCGGTTGATGAAAGGCAGCGACACATTTAGCCTTTTTGTTTCTGCCGTAACCGCTTCCCAGTCGCCTGCCTCTCGCGCCACCATGAGATCGTAGACAGGGGAAAGACGCGTCTTGTTACCGGTCTTCGCGCCCAGAAGTTCCGCCTTCGTATCTGGGTTCAAGGCCAAGCCCTCCACCACCACTCCCATCGGTATCTCGAGGATGGCGTCCATCAACGAGAGCATGCCCATCAGAAAGAGATCAGATGTCCCGTGGTCCACCTTGGGCGCGAGCAGCTCACAGAATCGGGCTCGAACCAACGACGACAGAACCAGGTCAGAGCACTTTTCCTGACCCATCGCCAGAGTTATCGCCATCCGTATCCAGCGGACCAATTCGCGTTCACCCAGAAGGTTCATGCCATGCCGGATGGATTTGACTGGCGACGAGACCCCGAGAAGAGGAGAGTTCAGGTAGCGCAGCAGGCGGTAGCACAGGGATGCGTCGTGTTTGATGAGATCTTCCACCGCGGCCAGATCTACTTCCGGCGCAGAAATCGCCTGCAGCAACCGCAAGTTACCTGCCTGACTGGTGGGAATACGTCTGGCCCGCATCCGTTCGGGATGGCGGAAAAAATATCCCTGAAACCGCGTGAAACCGTCTTTCAGGGCCGTAACGAAGTGTTGCCGGGTCTCGACCCTCTGCGCCAGCATCCGGCAATGCTCGCTGGCGTAGCGCGCGGCCATGGCAGCGCCCTGCCCCGGTGCGAGCCTTCTGATGTCAACCTTGATGAAATCGGCCCGGGGAACGAGCGCTTCTCTCGCATCCGACGGCACGAAGTTATCCAGGGCGATCCGGTAGCTTCTCTGTTTGAGCCGCAGGCAGGCGGCGATAACGCTCTCATCCGCGGGTACGTTCTCCTGGATCTCGACCACCACCTTGTCGGGCGGCAGCAGCAGGAAATATTCCTTCAATAACATCTGGTGCGTGCAGTTGATGAAGGCCAGCCGCCCATCGCAGACGACATCGAGCCCCATCACGTTCAGGGTGTCGATGGTACTGCTGGTTGCGCTCTCCGCATCGGAGGAAAAGCGATTGTCCTCCGGGCTCTCGCGAAACAACAGCTCATACCCTATGACCTTTTCGTCTTCGGTCAGGATCGGCTGCCGGGCGAGGCAGGGACTCGGTTTCATGGCGGGAGCGGCTTGCGCTGGAGGACTCATGGTTCTACAGGATGTTATCGGCAAGCGGAATACCGGACTTTAGTTCGGGGCAGATGAGTCGCCCAAGGAGCAGTCTCGACGGCGGGCGACCGCCGCTCAAGGCTTCGGGTTGGCAGCGACAGTGCCGGGTCGAGGTTGCAGGCGCTGGCGCACCAGGACCTCTACCTGCGACCAGAGATGCGGGTCGCATTCGCTCTGCGCATGGCTGGGGGTGAAAACCCGGTCGAACCAGGAAGGAGCGGGGCAGTTCACCGGCGCCTTCTTGTAGTCGAAACGGAAGTTGCCGAGAATCTGAGTTTTGGAGGGGTCAGCGGCCGTGATCTCGCGCCGGCCGTGGACGACGCCGCGCGGCTGATAGAAGTTCACCGCCTCGGCGACGTTCTCCGGAATGATTCTGTCGTTCTGCCAGAGCTTCGCGACACTATCCACCTGGACGGTCAGCAGCACCGGGATTCCCGCGCGCTTCAACTCGCGAGCCAGCAGCACCGCGGCGGATGCTCCCCAACTTTGACCAAAAAGAACGATGTGGGCTTGAGCCTTTTCTTCGTCGCTAAGGACGCCGTCGTGATTGCGGTCGACCAAGCTCAGGATCGTCAGATAGGCAGTCTTCCGATGGCGGTTCTCGAAAACCTGGATGTAAGTGTCTTTCGGCGCTGAGCTCCGGAGGCGCTCTGCGAACTGAACCGGCCCGTGGCGCGGATTGTCGTGCCGCACGAAGCCGCCCACGAAGCCGGCAACAATGAAAGACGGCGTTTCCCGCGGGTGGGCGATTACCGCTCCGTCCGCGGCGACACATGCGGTGAAGGCTGCACACACCACCAGGACGGTGGCCAGAATCCGGCATCGTCCAAAGTAAAGCACGCGGGCTCCTACTGAATGAGATGATTTTCACCACTGGGGAGATGCGCCGAATCTGGACCTGCAAGTCACAGTTGTGAGCCGCCGGCTGTCCCCAGGGTGGTGAAGCGAAAAGGCTTATCCGGCAGGCTTTTCGCTGATCTGAACCCGCAGGACAGTTTACACCCGCTGGTCAAGTAGGGCCTTCCGCCGCAGCACCGGGCGTCTACTTGGGCTGCGCTTTTCTCGAGACGAACCGGTTGCCGTCGAGGATGTAACGTAAAGGCTCGTCCTGAGCCTTGCTGATGCCAATGCGCGGAGTGAGGCGTATGCCACGCGCGCGATAGCCGTCGTCGCCGATCCACAAGCTACTGGCAGCACAGGTGAGGTCGCAGCCGTTGTCGCGGGCGCGCGTGATGCCGAAGGCTTGCGCCAGGCGTCCGGGGCCGCTGGTGAGCCTGGGCCAGTCCTTCGAGCCGTGAAGTGTGATGCCGCGAGCCCGAGCCATTTCTTCCATGCCGGAGAGCGGTTCCAGGGCACGGAACAGAACGGATCCCGCTTTGCCCTCGGACTCACAAGAGACGTTGAGGCAGTAGTGATTGCCGTAAATGAAATAGACGTAAGCGTGGCCCGGGGGCCCGAAGAGCACAGCGTTCCGCGCGGTGCGCCCGGCGGCTGCGTGCGCGGCGAGATCGTTTTCGCCGAGGTAGGCTTCGACTTCCACGATGCGCGCGGCCAAGCGGACGCCGGCTGCCCGCCGGTCTGGTCGCTGCCGGTCTGATCCTCGCCGGACCAGCACCTTGCCCAGCAGTGCGCGGGCCACGCGGCGGGGATCGCGTGCGAAGAACGCCCGATCGAGCGGGTGGATCAGCTCAGTTGGTGTCGACATCAGCACCTTACCGATGCAGGCGAATCTTAAACGCACTCGGCCCCGATTCGCGACAGAAAGTCAGCCGCGGTTCGTCTGCTAGGCCGCGCCTTTGGCCGATTCCTTCAAGTACGCCAGCACTTCCTCGGCGTGGCCCTCGGGTTTAACTTTCTCGAAGATGTGCTGAAGCCTGCCGTCCGGGCCGATGACAAATGTCGTCCGCGCCACGCCGATCACTTTCTTGCCGTACATGTTCTTTTCCTTCATCACGCCAAAAGCCTCGGCGACTTTCTTTTCGGCATCGGCCAGCAGGGTGAAAGGAAGGCTGAACTTGTCGGCAAACCTCTTCTGCGCCTTTGGAGTGTCAGGGGAGATGCCGAGCAATACTACGCCGGTTTTCTGAATCTTCTTGTATGTGTCGCGGAACTCGCAGGCTTCGATGGTGCAGCCGGGAGTGTCGGCGCGAGGATAGAAGTAGAGAACCACCGTTTTGCCGCGCAGATCTTTCAGCGAAAGTTCTTTTCCGTTCTCGTCCTGCAAAGTGAAGTCTGGAGCCTTATCATTGACATTCATGGGAGTCTCTCAAGGGAAATGGAAATCGACGGCCGGTAAAGCCACCAGGACCGCGTCTGGCCATACTCTCCACAAGATTTTATACCGGGGATGGTTATGTGTCGCAGTGCTCGCCTTAGTCGCGGCGTTGGCCGCAGGCGTTGCGGCGCAGGAAGACCGCCCTGAAATCATGCCGGGCGAGCGCAAGGTTGCGGTCAAAAAAGATCTGGGGCCGCGGGCTCTGGGCCTGCTTCGGCTTTCCGCGGGTGGAAAGGCATCGCTCGTGCCCATCGCCATTCTCATTAACGGCAAGTTTTGGGACGCGACGGCGTACAAGGCCGCGCCCGTCCCGATGGCGCTCGACCCGGGAACAGTGTATGAGATCGAGGCCACCGGCAACTCGCTGGGCCTGTTTACCGTCGGCACCGCCTTGCACAGTAATGCCGCGAACGCTCCCACTCCCTGGCTCGCGACTGGAGCGTGGCTTCCCGCAGGAGCAGAGACACCGAATAAGCCGCTGAAAGCAGAAACCGTTCCCCTGGGCATCGACACCGGGGATGCGCCGCCGCGCCTAACCAGGAATCCGCAGAAAGAGGCACCACCGGCCAGCACTGCACCGGCCACTCCGCCCGCCCCCGCACCAAGTTCCGGTGACGAACCGCCTCGCCTGACCAAGCCGAAAGAAGAGACAACGGCGAGCACGGCACCGAATTCCTCCCCACCGAACGCCCCAACCGGAACCACAGGATCGAGTCAGGGAAGTGGTTCCAGTTCCACCGGGTCCGCGCCGCCGGCTGGATCCAAGCCCGCTGAAGCGAAGCCGCCAGATCGTCCCACAGAGCCTGCGAGTGATAGCGGAGCTACTGAAGCGGGCCGGCCGCGACTTCGACGCGGAAAGCCCACTGAATCGCTGCCCGATGAGGAAATTCCCGGCTACAGTAAGCCCGGCGCTGCGCCGCCAGCAAGTGCCGCGAAGACAGTTGCGACCGCGGCCGCCCCTGAGCCCGTCCAGTTGATTCCGGCAATCTCCGATGCCGGCGGCCCCGAGCCGCGTTCGTACACCTTCGAGTGGTTGAAGGACGAGGAAGGGGAGCGCCGCCAGCAGATGATCGCTCTGGCCAAAGAACAACTCCGCTCCTATCTGGATGCTCAGGCGAAGGCGCAAGCTGGTCCGAAACCGGCAGGGTCGCAGGCGCAGCGGCATGCTCCGAGCAAGAAACCGCCAGAACCCGTTCTCGAAAATGTCCGCATGTTGACCTATGACCTGTGGACCACGAACCAGCCAGTAATGGTCTTCAGCGCGGAAGCGCACCTGCCGCCGTCCGCCGGAACCCAGGCGGCAGTCGAGCAAGGCCTGCAGTATTCGATCACTCTGGTGGCCTACCCGGATATCTACAACAACCTGCATAAGCTCTATGCCGGAATCACCGACAAGTACCATCTCGACCTCACGCCGCGTCTCGAGCTAATTGACGCGGTGGACGCTGACGGTGATGGCCGCGGCGAATTGCTCTTCCGGGAAACTTCGGATGCGGGCAGCGGTTGGATCATCTACCGCGCCACCGCCGACACGTTGTGGAAGATGTACGACAGCCTGAACCCGGAGTAAAAAACGCCTGCCGGCGCTTCCAGGCCCGCATGAGGCCATGTTTCGGTAGAATAGTGTGCTGGAACGCGAACAAAGGAGCCGGCTGACGACCCTCGGCCGCCACCATTCTTGAAGGAGCCCATCTAGTTGCGTCTCACACGCCGCAAGTTTGTGCTGTCCGCGCTGAGCGCTGGCGCCCTGTCCGCCCTGCCGGCCCTGTTCTCAGGGTGCAGCGTATCCTCGAAGGCAGGCACGGCAATACCGGCCGGCACGTCGGGGCGGCAGTTCGGTTCCTCTGCGGACATCGTATTTCCCCAGGGATTTTTCTGGGGTGCGGCCACTGCTTCTTATCAGATCGAGGGCTCCTGGAACGAAGATGGCAAAGGCGAATCCATATGGGACCGCTTCGCCCACACCCCAGGAAAAATCAAGAACGGCGACACCGGCGACGTGGCGTGCGATTCCTATCATCGCTGGCGCGAGGACATTGCGCTGATGCGGGCGATGAATCTGAACAGCTATCGCTTCTCGATTTCGTGGCCGCGGATTCAACCCTCGGGATCGGGGGGAGTCAATCCCAAAGGCATCGATTATTACAACCGCCTGGTGGACGGGCTGCTCGAGGCGCACATCCGGCCGTTCGTGACGCTTTATCACTGGGACCTGCCGCAGGCTCTGGAAGATGCCGGCGGATGGCCGAATCGCGACACCGCTGCGCGCTTTGCCGATTATGCGCAGTTAGTCGCGCAAGCGCTCGGCGACCGCGTTTCGGACTGGATGCTTTTCAACGAGCCGGATGCTTTTCTGGATCTGGGCTATCTCGAAGGCACACACGCGCCGGGGCGCAAGAGCCTGCTCGATTTCCTGCGTGCCACGCACATAGTCAACCTGGCGCAGGGCGAGGGATTCCGCGCGCTCAAGGCGGCGCGGCCGAAAGCGCGCGTGGGCGGGGCGTTCAGCATGTCGTCGTGTGAGCCGGCCGGCCATTCCGAAGAAGACAAGCTGGCGGCAGAACGCGCCCATGCCATCACCAATATCTGGTTCCTCGAGCCGGCGTTGCGCGGGCGGTATCCCGAGGCGCTCACGTTTCTGCCGGAGACTGCCATGGGCGTCAAGTCCGGCGATATGGAGAAGACACGGGCTCCGCTCGATTTCATCGGCATCAATCTTTACTACCGCACGATCGCCTCTGCCCCCGCTGCCATGGAGCGCGCCGTGCACGCTCAGGAATGGCTGTTCCCGGTCAAGATGGACCCGGGACACGAAGGCCCCATGACCGACATCGGCTGGGAAGTCTGGCCCAAGTCTCTGTACGACATGGTCATGCGCATCACGCGCGACTACAACCGGCCGGTCATCGAGATTACCGAGAGTGGATGCGCCTACAACGATGGGCCGGACCGAAGCGGAGTGATTCACGACACGCGCCGCGTTTCTTATCACCACGACTACCTGGCGGCGCTGGCCCAGGCCATGGCCGAAGGCGCCGACGTGCGCGGATATCACGCCTGGAGCCTCATGGACAACTTCGAATGGGCCGACGGATTCAGCCAGCGCTTCGGCCTGGCTTACGTGGACTACAAGACGCAAAAGCGAATCATCAAAGACTCAGGGCGATGGTACGCGGGGGTGGCAGCGGAAAGCCGTGTGGGACCGGGGTAGATTGCAGACTCTGGATTCTGGATTGCAGATTTTAGATTTCAGAATGCAGAATGCAGGACGAAACCATAACGATCAATCTGCAATCTGGAAATCTGAAATCTGCAATTAGGGATCCTTCGCTTCGCTCAGGATGACCGCGCCGGGCTCGGACGCCCGGCAATCGCGGTCACTTCTGCTGCATTACCAACTCCCCATTCTCCACTTTCACGCCGCCGACGTTGTCGGGCAGCTTCAGCCGGTCGCGCTCCTCGGCCAGCTTCTTCTGCAGCGCCGGATTCACCAGCGAGACCGGAATATCCAAATCGCCGACTTTGAATTCCGTAGGATCGAACGTGGCGTAGCCATCTTTTTCGCCGATGTGGCCGGAAATCGTGATCCACACGTCTTTGCCGGCAATCTGGGTAAGGAACTGGCCGTGCACGACGTCACCGTCGAAACTAACCTGCTGGTCTTTGATGACGGGGGCACCGCTGCCGACGTCGGAGTTGGGAGTAATGCCTGACGCCCCGGCCGCTCCAAGCGATTGCGCCAGCACGGCGCTGATCTCGTCGGAATTGATGTGCACCTCGGCCTTGGGGCTCTGTGTCGCAGACGATGCCATGTGTCCGGCGTCGGGCTTGGCGGTATCCGTGGATCCGGGAGATCCGCTCGCCGGCGACGTCTGCGACGCCTGCTGGAACTGAGTCATCTTCTGGTCGAAGGATTGGGCGTGCTCGGCGATCGCGGCGGGCGTCTGTGGCTGCGCCACCGGCGTGGGCCGCTTCAGGACCAGGATGATGGCTACCAGCGACGCCACCAGCGTCGCGATGCTGATAATGCGGTCGAGCTTGAATTTCTTCATAGCGAATCTCGCGCGGTCAGCCCCAAACGGACAGAAGACAGGCAGGCCCAGTGTTATGGTAGCGGGCCGGCGAGACAACGTTGAGATGACCAAAGTGATGGTCCGGGAGAATGGTGGCGGGAATTGGTTGCAGCCTGCTCAAAGCAGACCCATGGCACTCTCGCAGCGACCTTTGAGGCGGCAGTTCTCGGGACTGGGTGGGAGCCGGGTTCCGGGCGCTAGACTAGCTTCAATACTTTCTCCAACGATGTTACCAACGCTTCAGGGGTGTCTTCCTTTAGTACCAACGCATCCGCCACTGCACGAATGCCGTCCACAGGTGCCTTCGTTTCCGCCAGCACGATGGTGGGAACCTGCGGCCAAAGTCGTTTGATCTCCTGTGCGATAAGCGTCACTTCCGAGTGATTGCGGTCCAGGTCGAGCACCACGGCATCCACCGGCTCAGCGGTTGCCAATTTAATCGCCTCAAATCCGTTGCTTGAATGCAGGACCCGAAACCCCGCGCGGTGCAGGTACCGCGCATGGGTCGTCAAACTTCTGTGGTCGCAGCAGAAATGGAGAATCGTGTGGCGCCTCTCGCGCTGTCCGGACATCTCGCCCCCCGTTTCCCGGGGGCTGCAGTCCCCCTCCGCAGCCCCCGATAAGCGGATCATCAACCCAGGCCATATTGGCATTCCGGGGGTTACCGAGGTTGTGCAATATTGCACATTTTTCAAAAAACATTACTCGTGCAGGACCACATCGAGAAGGGTCTCTTTGATGCGCAATTCGCCGTTGTACTCGATGAAACCCATGTCGCGGAACTTGTTCATGAAGAAACTGATGCGCGCCCGCGTGGTGCCCACCATTTCGGCGAGTACCTCATGGGTGATTTTCGGGGCCAGAAAAGACTCCCGCCTGCCTTTCTTGACGAAGCGAGCCAGCAGCAGGAGCGTGCGGGCGAGCCGTTTTTCCGAGGAATTGAAGAGCTGGTCGATCAGGTCTTCCTGCACGCGGACAATATGCGCCAGCAAGTAGGTTACGAACAGCTCGGAAAAGTCATGCTCCTGGCGCAAGAGCCGGTTAACGACCGACTTCTCGATCCGGGTTACGAGGCATTCGCTCATGGCCACGGCCGTGGCCAGCCGCCCCTTGTGTCCGGTCAAACTCTCCTGGCCAAAAAAATCTTCCGGCCCCAGCAATCCCACGACGGCCTCTTTGCCCTGCGATGAGGTGACCACCAGCTTCACTCGTCCCTTTCTCAGGTAGAAAAGGTCCGAACCGGGATCTCCCTGCGAGTAAACTACCTGCTTGCTTTGGCATTGAAGGAGCTTCTTCCCTGCTCCAGGCTCGGAGAGGAAAGTCTGCGGGTTGAACGCGACGCACGCCATATGTGCCTCCCGTTCGGAGACTTCACTCGCTGGTCAGCGCGCCCGAGTCACTTCCGAAGCTGGCAGGCCCTTCATTCCATGGCCTGCACTACGACACGACGAGAGATAGTCTCTGGCAACTCGGAATCCGTCATCCCGTCCCAGGGGAAAAGGATTCTGTACTAGCTCATAGTATTACGACACATTTGGTGTAGCAACACTCCGATCGGAGTAGACGCCGCAATCTATCTGCTGCCGATCGAACAGGTCCGGGGCTGCTCGTGGGCTTCGGGCCGTCCCGCAAGGTCACTCCAGCTTCTTCGCCAGCAGTTCGTTCACAATCTGCGGGCTGGCCTGGCCCTTCGACACCCTCATCACCTGGCCCACGAAGAATCCGAGCATGGTTTTCTTGCCCGCGCGGTACTGTTCCAACTGCTTGGGATTGGCGGCGAGAACTTCGTCAATGATCTTCTCCAGCGCCGACGTATCAGTGGATTGCTGCGGGCGGCCTTCTTCCTCGTAGACCACGGGAAAATCTTTGCCGCGCTCGAAACACAGGTCGTACAGATCCTTGAGCATCTTGCCTGAGATCGTGCCCGTCTCGACCAGATCGGCTGACGCTGCGACTCCCCGCATGGAAATTGGAGAGCGCTCGATATCGATGCCCTTGGCCTTGAGGCGGCCCATCAGTTCGCCCTGCACCAGGTTGGCGACGCGCTTGGGATTTTTCGCCGCTTTCGCGGCCTCCTCGAACTGATCGGCCAGCGACTTGGAAACGGTCAGCACCTGCGCGTCGTATTCCGTGATGCCGTAGTCCTTCACCATGCGCGCGCGGCGCGCCTCGGGCAATTCGGGCAAGGCGTGGGCGATCTCGGCTTTCCATTTTTCGTCCACCACCAGCGGGAGCAGGTCAGGCTCGGGGAAATACCGGTAATCGTGCGCCTGCTCTTTCGAGCGCATGCCGTACGTCTTGCCTTCGTTGGCGTTGTAGAGGCGCGTCTCCTGCGTGATCGTGCCTCCCGATTCGATCACGTCAATCTGCCGGCCGATTTCGTATTCCAGCGCCTCGCGAATGAAGCGGAAAGAATTCACGTTTTTGATTTCAGTCTTGATGCCGAACTCCTTCTGCCCGCGCGGCCGCACGCTGACGTTGGCGTCGCAGCGCAGCGAGCCTTCTTCCATGTTGCAGTCGCTGACCGCGGTGTAGAGGATGATTTCCTTCAATCGCGTCAGGTATTCATAGGCCTCGTCGGGCGAGGAGATCTCGGGCTGGCTGACGATTTCGATCAGCGGCACGCCGGTACGGTTGAGATCAATGGCAGTCTTCTCTTCGGCGCCCGGAAACCCTTCGTGCAGGCTCTTGCCCGCGTCTTCTTCCATGTGCACGCGGGTAATGCCGATTTTCTTCTTGCCTTCGCCGGACGGAACTTCGATGTAGCCGCGTTCGGCCAGCGGCTTGTCGTACTGCGAAATCTGGTAGCCCTTGGGCAGGTCGGGGTAGAAGTAATTCTTGCGCGCGAAGATGGACGTCTCGTTGATGCGGCAATTCAGCGCCATCGCCGCCAGCGTGGCGAACTCAACCGCCTTCCGGTTGAGCACGGGCAGCGCGCCTGGCATTCCCAGGCAGACCGGGCAGACGTTGGTGTTCGGCGGAGCTCCGAATCGCGTCGAGCAGGAGCAGAAAATCTTGGTCGCCGTCAGAAGCTGGACGTGAACTTCGAGGCCGATCACCGGCTCAAACCTGGCGTGGGTGGCGACGGAAGTTTCTGCGGCCGAGGACATAGCAGGAGATTATAAGGCCCGGGCGAGCGAAGCGAGGCGGAGAGGCCTCCCTATGCAGAGCAGTTGCAAGGGAGATCCCTCGGCCCGCTGGTGAAAGCGCGGGCCTTCGGGATGACGCCAAAATTCAAAACTCAGCCGCGATTGAATTACGGGTTTTTCGGCGCATTCAGATACTTGTCCATCGCGATTTCGAAGAACAGAAGCTCACGGCCGTTCGAGTCGGCCACGCCGGTAATATCCATGAGCGCACCGGCCAGGGGCGACGAAATTCCGCCCACATCGAAGAACAGGAACCCCGACTGTGTGGTGTGCGGCTCGACGGCCTTGGCGGCGAACTGCGACGATTCGATTTCATCCATTTCTTTCTGGCTGATCGTGCCCTTCACGGTCTTGTGCGGAATGGGAAACGGGCTGGGCTTGGTGTTGGCCTGCGGATTCGACAGCCGCCGGTAGATGTCTTCCGGGGACGTGGGCGTGAGCCTTGAGCGATTCGCAGTGGTCAACTCGATTTCCATGTTGGCGAGGGAAATCGGCTGATCGCCGTCGTTGGTCACTAGGAAGAAAACCGGCAGAAATCCGTGCTCCGCAAAGTTCACGGAAAAAATCTTTGCTTTTTCCTGGGTGTCGTAGGGATCGGCGGCGATGGCGACTTTCTCATCACGATGGAAATCGTGCGCAGGATAGTTTATGGCGGCCTTCGCGACAGGCTTCACAAAGTTCTTGGCCGCCAGAGCAAGCGGGAGCAACAACGCCACCGAGAGCACTCGAACCACTGGGGATGAAGTGAACCGCGAGAGTTGCATGCTGTGATTATAGGGCGAGGTGCGCGTGCTGCGGGTAGCCGGTTTAGAATGGGCAGCTTGAGCTATTTTCTCTACAGTCTGGCGCTGGCGGCGGGAATGCTGTTGAGCCTGCCCTACTGGCTCTACCAGATCCTGCGGCACGGCAAATACAGGTCCGGTTTTGCGGAGCGCATGGGCAGAGTTCCCGCCCGTCTGACTGCGGCGAGGACGGATAGCACGCGCTCGAGACCAGTGATCTGGGTCCATGCCGTTTCCGTAGGCGAGGTGCTGGCGGTCGGTGGTCTGGTCGAGGAAATGCGGCGGGGCTTCCCGACGCATCGCGTGCTGGTGACGACCACGACCGGCACCGGTCAGGAACTCGCCCGCGCCCGCTTCGGCCGAGAAAACGTTTGTCACTTCCCGCTCGATTTCGCCTTCGCCATCCGGCCTTATCTGCGGGCTTTGCAGCCGGAGTTAGTCGTGCTTGCCGAGACTGAATTCTGGCCGAATTTCTTGCGGCTGGCGCATGCGAGCGGGGCGCGCATCGCCGTTGTCAACGCGCGCATCTCGGACCGCTCGTGGCCAAACTACCGCCGCTTCCGCTGGGCGTTCAGCAAAATGCTCGCCCAGGTGGACCTGCTTCTGGCACAGACACAGCAAGACCGGGTGCGGCTTGAGTCCATCGGGGCAGTGCCCGGGCGGGTGCAGATTGCGGGCAATCTCAAGTTCGATGTGAGCCCGGCGTCGCCGCCGCCTATGGTGGAAAGTCTCCGCCGATCGCTCGCAGCCGAGGGCGCCGGACCCGTGTTGGTCTGCGGCAGTACGGTCGAAGGCGAGGAACCGCCGCTCCTGAAGGCGTTTGAGAATATTCAGGTCGAGCATCCGCGGGCCGTCATGATGCTGGCCCCGCGGCGTCCCGAGCGCTTCGACGAGGTCGCGATCCTGTTGCAGCAACTCGGGATTCGCTCGTGCCGGCGTTCGCGCTGGCAGGGAGAACCGCTCGCCGGCGGCGTCCTCCTGGTGGATTCGATTGGCGAGCTGGCCGCACTCTATGCCCTGGCCGATGTCGCGTTTGTTGGTGGAAGCCTGGTGCCGCGCGGAGGGCACAATATCATCGAACCGGCGCAGCATGGTGTGGCCATCGTGGTTGGAACTCACACCGAGAATTTTCGCGATATGGTCGCGCTGTTTCAGCGCCAGGACGCGGTGCGCATCGTGACCTTGTCCGACTTGCCCCTGACCCTGATGCACCTGCTGGCCAATGATGCGGAACGGCGGGTTTTGGGCCGGCGCGCCGCCGAAACCATGCAGTCCCAGGCGGGGGCTACGGCCCGGACGCTGGAAGCACTGAAGGCGTTACTCGCGGCCAACCGCGATCCTCGGCCGGTTTCAGCCCAGGCAGCGCATACGGATTGAATCTACTCTCAGCCATCTACGGCACGGTGGTCGGAGCGCGCAATTCGCTCTATGACCGCGGAGTTCTGCCGGCACAGAGGCTCGACGGCCCCGTCATCAGCGTGGGCAATCTTTCGGCTGGCGGCTCGGGCAAGACGCCGTTCGTGATGCTTCTGGGCGAGCTGCTGCAAGTGCGCGGCATCAAGTTTGACGTGCTGTCCCGCGGCTACGGTCGAAAGAGTCGAGGCGTGCTCCTGGTGGATCCGGCAGGTTTGCCCGGCCAGTACGGCGATGAGCCGCTGTTGGTGGCCCGGAAGCTGCAGGTTCCGGTGATTGTCGGCGAAGATCGCTATCAGGCGGGGAGTTTCGCGGAATCAAAATACGGCGCCCAACTCCACTTGCTCGATGACGGCTTTCAGCACCGGGCGCTCCACCGGGATTTCGATATTGTTCTGATCACGCCGCAGGACGCGGCCGACCGATTGCTCCCGGCTGGACGACTCCGTGAACCGCTCACTGCCCTGCACCGGGCCGACGCGGCCGTGCTGACCAGCGGCGCATCCGCCGCGTCCTTTCCGCTGGAGGGAAAACTCGTCTGGCGCGTCCGGCGAGGCATTGTGCCGCAAAATATTCCGCCGCGCCCGGTCGTCTTCTGCGGCATTGCGCGGCCGCAGAATTTCGTGCTGCAACTGCGGGCGTCCAACATCGAGCCCGCCGCGGAAGCGTTCTACCGCGACCACCACGCTTACAGCGAGAAAGACATTCGCGAACTCCTCGCGCTCAGGCAGAAATGTGCTGGCGGAGGTTTTGTGACCAGCGAGAAAGATGCCGTCAACCTGGGCCCGTATCTCTCTGCCCTGGAGCCGCTTGCAGTGGTTCCGGTGCGCATGGAACTCTCCGACGCCGCTAACGCTCTGGATACCATGCTGCGCGCCATCGCGGAACGAAAGCGCAAGGCATGAGAGAATCTGCTTGGTTAAGTGTGGCGTGGGCCACTCCCTTCGGCAAGCTCAGAGCCTGCCCTGAGCTCGCCGAAGGGGCAGGTTTTGCCCGCGAAAGCTTGCCGAGAATGAGCGACACAGGTCCACGCACGAAGCGTAGACAATAAGAAATTCAAGTGATGACCAAACATTCCAAAGAAGCCGACCGGCTCAGAAAGATCGTCGAGGGGTTTCCCAGGATTACCGTAACGGTGCTCGGCGATCTGGTGGCCGACGAATTCATCTTTGGTGAAATTTCGCGCGTATCGCGCGAGGCTCCGGTGCTGATTCTCAAGCATCGCGAGCGGACGGTCATGCCCGGCGGCGGCGCCAACGCGGCCAATAATCTCGCGGATTTGGGAGTGAACGTTCTTCCGGTGGGGATTGTCGGCGACGACGAACCGGGGCGGATGCTGCTGAAATATTTCCGCCACAAGCGGATCGCCGTCAGTGGGGTGCTCAAGGACAAGGCCTACACCACCGTGACGAAGACCCGTATCCTGGCTGGCATGACGCACAACGCGCGCCAGCAGGTGGTGCGCGTGGACCGCGAACCGCTGGACGTGCCCGGTTCTCACCTGACTCGCGAACTGTACCTGGCGGCACGCAATTACGCCAAGGCCTCCGATGCGCTGCTGATTTCCGACTACGGGTACGGTGCCGCCACTCCGGCGCTCGTGAACGCGCTGCGGGAGAAGGGCAGCCTGGGATCGGTCCCAGTCGTTCTCGACTCGCGCTACCGCATACTGCAATATTCGGGAGTGACGGCAGCGACTCCGAACGAACCTGAAGTAGAAGAGGCTCTGGGCGTCCGTATCGGCCAGGATTGGGAGAAACTCGTCGCTGCCGGCGAGCAGGTAATGGAGCGCATGCAATTGCAGTCGCTGGTGATTACCCGCGGGCGCGATGGCATGGTCGCATTCGACCGCAAGCACAAGCCGGTGGACATCCCGATCGTTGGCTCTGACCAGGTTGCGGACGTGACCGGCGCCGGAGACACCGTGATTGCCGCGTTCACCGCGGCCCTGGCGGCGGGAGCGACGACCGAGGAGGCAGCGCAACTGGCGAATTACGCGGGTGGAATTGTGGTCATGAAGCGCGGCACGGCAACCGTCTCGCGCGACGAGTTGTTGCACGCTCTCGATCACTCGCCGCCAGTCACACAACCCCATTGAACGCAGACAGCAAAATCCTGAGCCGGGAGCAACTTCGCCGGCAGGTTGACGAATGGCGGCGTACCGGCGAACGCATCACGTTGGCCAACGGCGCTTTCGACCTGCTGCACGTGGGGCACGTGCGCTATCTGCGCGGGGCCAAAGCTTTGGGCGGAAAACTCGTCGTCGCGGTAAATTCCGACGAGTCGGTGCGCGCGCTCAAAGGCGAAGGCAGGCCTGTATTGCCTGAGAACGAGCGCGCGGAAATCGTCGCGGCCCTGGCCGACGTGGATGCGGTGACGATCTTCCCCGAGCTCGACGTGAGAGCAGTCATCCGCGAGATCCGCCCCGACATTCAGGCCAAGGGAACCGATTACACCGCCGAATCCGTGCCCGAACGCGATGCGGTAGCCGAGTACGGAGGCCGGGTCGAGATCGTCGGCGACCCCAAGCATCACTCCACCAGTGAGATCATTCGTTCGCGGCGGTTGCCGAGGAAGTCTTGATTGCTCATTCTGAGGGAAGTTCGAGGATGGAAAGCCTGCTGATCGTGCGCTTGAGCGCGATGGGCGATGTGATCCATGCCCTGCCCGCTGCCCAGGCGTTGCGCGATGCATTTCCCCAGGCAATGATCGGCTGGCTGATCGAAGAACGCTGGGCCGAACTGCTCTCGGCGCCGGGAACGCCGCGGCGCGGACCCCGATCCCCGCAGCGGCCCTTGGTGGATTGGGTTCACTCTGTGAACTTGAGGGCGTGGCGGAAATCACTGTTGGCGGTCCACACCGTGCAGCAAATCGCACAAGTGTGGAACGACGTCCGCAGTGTGCATTACGACGTTGCCGTCGATCTCCAGGGCGCGATCCGGTCGGCGGTGCTCGCCCGCTGGTCCGGCGCTCGCGTCGTCTACGGGGCGGCTGAGCCGCGGGAGTCGCCGGCCAGCATCTGGTATACGCGCCAAACCGTAGCGGACGGAGCCCATGTGATTGAGCACGCTCTTTCCGTCGCTGCGACCGTGGCGGGGGCAGAACGAAACGTGCCGCGCGCCGAGTTACCTCGTGATCGTGAGACCGAGCGCCAGATTGACCAACGTCTCTCGGCGGCTGGTGTCGGCGGCTTTGCCATTCTCAATCCGGGCGCGGGCTGGGGAGCGAAGCGCTGGCCCGCTGAGCGCTACGGTTGCGTCGCCAAAGCGCTGGCCGACAACGGCGTACGGGCGATCATCAACTATGGCCCGGGGGAAGAGAGCTTGGCACGCGAAACCGAAGCTGCGAGTGAAGGCACAGCCAAGTCCATGAAATGTTCGCTCACCGAATTGATCGCGCTGACACGGCGGGCGAAACTTTTTGTCGGCGGCGACACTGGACCGATGCATCTTGCAGCGGCGTTGTGCGTCCCCGTGGTCGCGATTTTCGGGCCGACCGATCCCGCACGCAATGGCCCCTACGGCACGCGCAGCATTGTGCTGCGCAATCCGGCCAGCCCGACCACGCACGCGCGCAATTCCCAACCCGACCAGCCTATGCTCGAGATTGGCGTTGACACGGTTGTGGACGCTGCTCGCAGTCTGCTCGCGGGCAAGAATGGCGGACAAGAGTGTCCGCCCCACAGGGAAGGCGCGCATGGCTGAGTGGTCGGCTATCGCGCGCCGCATCCGCGTGCCGCTGGGATTCGTCTTTGCCGTGGTGTATTTCTGGCTGGCGCGACCGACCTGGCGGTTTCTTGGGTTCGGCTGCATCCTCATCGTGCCGGGACTTCTAATTCGCGCGCTAGCCTCCGGCCACGTACGCAAAAACGAGGCGCTGGCGACTTCGGGGCCGTACGCGCACACGCGGAATCCGCTCTATCTGGGATCGCTTCTGATCGGCGTGGGATTCGCCATAGGTGCGCGCAGCTGGTGGGTGGGCGTTGCCCTCGTCGTGATGTTCTTTGCCATTTACCTTCCGGTAATTCGCGACGAGGAGGCCTTCCTGCGGCAGAAGTTCCCGGAGTTCGAGGAATATGCGCGGCGGGTGCCGAGGATGTTTCCGCGGATCGCCCCATACTCGCGCGGCGATTCTGGAGGATTCTCTTTCGATCTGTACATGAGGCATCGCGAGTACAACGCGCTGCTGGGAACGCTGGCGATGGCCGCCGCTGTGGTGGCGAAGATGATGCTGACCAAAGGCAATTAAGGATTGCTGATTTTTGATTGTTGAATGAAACCATCGGGAAAGTCAGAGGGCTTGGGGGTTTCAATCAACAATCAGAAATCAACAATCGACAATTCAACAACCTCGGAGCTATTTCCGGGCCAATAACTCCCTTGCCCGGCTGAGTTCCGGACGTGTTGAACTTCCACCCTCACAGGTTTTCACCAGAAGCGCGTAATACTCCTCAGCGTCACTCTGCTTGCCCGCCTCTTCGGCCGCGCGGGCCGCGCCGTAGAGGCCGTTGAAACGGTTGGGATTGAGCTTCAGGTCGGTCTGATACTCGACCAAAGCCAGCTGCGGTTGCTTCGCTTCGAGCAGCATGTCGGCGAGCATTTCGCGCGCCGGGATGGCGTGGGGTTCGTTGCCCAGCTTGTCGTTTCTGTCGGCGAGCGCGCGGAGGCTGGCGAGGGCTTCGTCGTCTTTGCCTTCGGTATGGGCGACCCAGGCAGCGGCTGCCTGATATGCCTGCCCGACGCCTTCGGCGAAGTCCGGCTTGTTCTCCGCCAGATATTGTTTGCGTATGCCCTCGATCTGGTCGAGATCCTTGTGGGCTTGCGCGAGGTTCCCGCTGCGCGCTGCGCCGACGGCGCGCGCAAAATAGGTGATAGCATGGTCCACCGGCAGGCCGCCGGGGACGGGCGTCAACGCGGCGGCGTCCTGCCAGTGCCGCAGTTCGAGGTCATACTGCGCGGGAAAGCCGGACAGGGCTGCGGTCTGCGGATCGAAGTCCTCGCCGTACATGTGCGACTCCATGCGCGGCATGGCCTTGACCTCGTCGATAATCTTCGCCGCTTCAGCTTCGCGTCCGCTTTGCAGGTAGGCGTAGACGAGAAAATCCATGGCATGGAACTGGTGGCCTTCGCCGCCCATGCCCATGGCAGCAGTCTTGCGTGTTGCGGCGATGGAGGCCAGATTCGAGTTGATGTCGTCTTGCCAGAGGCCGACGCGAGCGAATATGTGCGACGGCATGTGCAGCGCGTGCGGGGAGGCTGGCGCGATTTGGGCGTAGCGGCGCGCGGCGGGAAGGCCGAGTTCAGCCAGTTGCGGCTTGTCGTAGCTGTGGATCAGATAATGCGCCACGCCGGGGTGATCCGGTTCAATGGCGAACAGCTTCTCGAGAATCGCAGCCGCTTGTTTGCGGTTGGCGAAGGTCTCGTCGTTGTGCGGCTCGGAGGCTAGCAGCGAAAGCGCGTAGAAGGCTGCGGCCTCGTGGTCATCGGGATAAGACTCGTACACCTTCTTCATCCCGTCGGAGTAGGCCTTGGCGCGGGCGGCGTGATCGGACTTCTCTGAGTTGCTATAAAAGGCTCCGATGGCGGCGATGTACGCCTGTTCGCGCGGAGTGGCTTTCTCGGCGAGCTTCTTGGCCGTGCTTGTTTGATCCAGGCCGCGGGCGATCACTTTGGCGTCAGGCTCGTTCCACAGCTGATGCCACAGGCTCATGGCGACTCCCCAATGGGCCATGGCACAGTTCGGATCGTCCTTGGCAATCTCCAGGAATTCCTTCTCGGCCTCCTCGTACCAGAAGGAGTGCAGCAGAGCAACGCCACGCTCGAACGGCTTCTCGACTGACGGCGCGCACGAAACCGGGAAATGAACCGTCCCCAGCTGGGCCTGGTTAAGATCCTCGTGGTGATGGTGTTCCTGGTCGTCGTCGGACAGTGCAGGGCAAACAAGGAGCAGCGGAAGCAACAGCAACCACGCTAAACGTTTCATGACAGGACCCCGCTGAGAAGGGAGTCTAGAGGAGAGCAGCCGAGGCGGTCAAACCCGGGCACGAAAAAGCCCCTCGCTTGTGCGAGGGGCTTCTCCTAAAGTATCACGTCGAGGCCTGGCGCCTGCGCGCGATGTTAAGACTTACTTCGTCGAGGCCAGTTGCTCCAGATCGTTCTTCAGCAAGCTGATTTCGACGCGGCCTCCGCTGACACGTTTGGTCTTGGCGGCAGCTTCATCGGCTGATGGGGCGTTGCCCATGCCAACCAGATAGATGCGATAGACCGGGATCTCATGGTTGAGCACCAGGTAACGCACCACCGACTCGGCCATCTTCTGCGAGTTGGTGATCGCCGTCTGGCCCTTGCCGGAAGAGAAGCCCTGCACTTCGAAGATGTAGCCGTGCTGTCCCTTGACGGTGGTAGCCATCTGATCGATCGCGTCCTTGGCGGTCTGGCTGAGCGTGGTCTGGCCGGGGCGGAAGCGAATCTCAGTCTGGTTCTGCGCCTTGTACTGATCAATGTTGCTGACGACGGTTTCGACCGTCTGCACGCGGGTGGTGGCTTGCTGCGCGGTCTGCTGGGCCATGGTCGCCTTGTTGCCGGCGTCGAGAGCGTGCTGATCAGCCTGGTCAGCCTTATCGGAGGCGAGCTTGATACCGGCCTGGGCGCGGGCGTCCGTATCGCGGATCGCCTTGCTGTTGGCGGAGGTCAGTTCGTCGAGTTCGTTGACGCGGTCGCGAATGGGCTCAGTCTGGCGTTTCACATAGTTCTTGCGCGCAAACGGATTGATGCGTCCCCAAAAGCCCTCACGGGATGGCAGAGCCAAAGGCGCTTTGCCGGTCGCGGTGTCGGTTGACGTCGCCGGGGTTGCGGCAGGCTGGCTCGGGTTGGACGATGTGGTCTGCGCGAGGACCGGCACTGCAAGAACGGCGGCCAGCGGCAGGGCGATGAGTAGGCGATGCTTCATAATAGCTTCCTCCAAGTTAGGGAGCGTTTGGGGCTCCGTCCGGCACGCTTCAGCGTGCGTGAAATTTTGGTCGCGTCCCCTGAACAGCACAAAATGTAGCAGATTTGTCACTCGGCCCGCGGCGACGCAACGTTGGGCCGTTGAACCCGGGGCGCCCGGTTACCTTGGCCCCTGTACTTCCTACTACAGGTTGGATGCCAAAGAGAGCATTGGTGCATACCGAGCTAAGTCTCTGATATCTAAAGAGATTGTAGTCCTGACGGAAGCGGGAAGATAGTCCCGGCACGTAATTTTGGCAAACCTGATATAAAAACTGCGTAATTCCTTGGAACTCTTGCAATACGGGGGAGGGGTATTTTGCCAGACAGAAAACTGGGTTGGGACGGGCAGCGGAGACAGAGTGTAAGTCGATCTGCAGTACTGTTGGGACTCACAGTGGGGATACTCTGTGGGGCAATGTGGGGTTATGAGGCGCGGGTGGCCGATGCGGAATCGCCCTCGGGGACGGCATCTTCGCGCCTGTCAGCCGAGCATTTGCAGCAGTACTCCGACCTGGCCGTGACCTGGATGCAGGAATATCTGCGCATCGATACGACCAACCCGCCGGGAAATGAAATGCGGGCGGTTGCGTTCTTCAAGAAGATCCTGGATCAGGAAGGCATTGAAAATCGCGTGTTCGAGTTCGCGCCCGGACGCGGCGATCTGTGGGCGCGGCTTTCCCACACCACCGGCGAAGCCAAGCGGCCCATCGTTCTGCTCAACCACATGGACGTCGTGACCAGCGATGCCTCGCACTGGAGAGTTCCACCCTTCAGCGGAGAGATGCGGGAGGGCTACATTTGGGGCCGCGGGGCACAGGACATGAAAGATGAGGGCCTGGCACAGCTCCTCGTGATGGTGATGCTGAAGCGTGAACAAGTGGCGCTGGACCGGGACGTGATTTTTCTTGCGGTCAGCGACGAAGAGGCCGACGGTACGGGCACGGATTGGTTCATCGAGCATCAGCGCGATCTGCTGGGAAATGCGGAGTTCCTGATCAACGAGGGCGGCGAAAACCTGCTCGAAAACGGCAAGGTCGCCTACGTAGGCGTCGACGTGGGCGAGAAGACCACGTACTGGCTGCATGTGGTGGCGCACGGCAGGCCGGGCCACGGATCGCGCCCCATCCCGGATTCGGCGCCCAACCGGCTGGTGCGGGCGCTGGATCGCATTCTTGACTACCGCACGCCACTGCGGGTGCTGCCGGTGGTGGATGAATTTCTACGCGACATGGCGCCTTACGAACCACCCGGGCAGGCGGCTTATTACCGCAACATTCTCAAGGCAATCGAAGACAAGAAATTTCAAGACACAGTGGAAAAGGACGAGTCTTTGAACTTTCTTCTGCGCGACACGATTTCGCTGACCATGCTGGGCGGATCAGGGCAGACCAATGTGATTCCCCCGGAGGCTTGGGCCAATCTCGACGTGCGCATTCTGCCGGGTGGCGATCCAAAGGCGGTGCTGGAAGCGGTGCGGCGGGTGGTGAATGATCCGAACGTGACGGTCGAGCCGCTGAATGCGGAGTTCCGGGTGGCCAATTATTCAGGCACCGACAACGCGCTGTTTGCCGCCATCCAGCAGGTCTCGAACAAGTATTTCCCCGGCACGCCGGTGGTGCCGCACATCACCAGCGGATACACCGAGAATCAGCGCTACCGGCCCCTGGGCATCGTTGCTTACGGGTTCACCCCTTACGCCGCGACCGAGGAAGAGGGCAACACCGAGCATGGCAACGATGAACGGATTCGGGTGGAGGAAGTGCGCCGCGGCCCGCGGATCTTGTTTGATGTGGTGGCGGCGGTGGCGGGGGAGTGACTTCTTTGCCACGGATTTACGCGGATTTCCACGGACTTTTCATTGCGGGGCTTTGGGGACTACGAATTCGTCGAAGTAGCGATAGAGCGTGTCGCTATGAGCGGCGCGGTAGGGGGCATAATCCTGGGCGATCTCGCCGTCGGCGCGGTTCAAGAGCGCGAAAGGTTCAATGAGCCCCGCTTGATCGATCTTCGCCAGTGCACTGCGCGAGGATGCTGGCCAGATGACCCAAGCCTCCACTTTCGACGGTGCTATACCGCGTTCAGGCTCTGGTACAGCCATATACCCGTGAGCACGAGCAGAAATACTCCAGACCCGATGCTGAACACGCGCACTGGGATGATAAGCCGGTTGAGTTTGGCCAACAGTTCGGTCTGCTCATCGTGCATGTGTGAACTCGCATCATCCAGAAACAACTGGTCATCCCGGTGCATGGTAAGTGTGCTCTTGTAGATCAGGAGGACGATCAGGCCAATTGCGAAAACTCCGAAGATCACCGCCACAACAGTTAGCGTCATAAGCCACCTCGGCCCGTGCAGGCGGCTTCCCCGCCTTCACGGAATGATTATAGTCCTTTACTGTGATAAGCCCGACCGGAGCGATTGCACTCATCGGGCCATGATGAGTGTAATCGGGATTTATCGTCACCTATCGAAAGCAACTCTCGTTCCTTACGCAAGAACCAGCGTAGGAATCATTCAATGAGTGGGACTCAGTTTATAGTTGCGTTGAGCGTCTCAAGACTTGAGAGAGGTGGGACGAAACATGAGAAAAGCAGGTCTTCCCTTCGCGATGTGCGTGTTTATTTTCTTCGCCGCCGCTGCTCGGACCACTTGCGGCCAAGCCCCTCCCAAGATTGATCCGATGGTCGTTCCCGACATTACGGTTCAAAATGAGGATTACGCAAAGGCGCGCAAACGGTTTCACACAACGCTCATCAAGAAAGGACCAGCGCCCGAACAAGTCTGTACCCCGACAAAACCGCCCCTTGGAGTTTCAGAAATCGAGTTTACCTCCGGTCCCTTGCGCCTCAAGGCGTGGGTAAACCGCCCGCCCGATAGTAATCAGCGCAAATCTTCAGCCGTATTATTCTTGCACGGAGGCTTTTGCTTTGATCCTTCGGATTGGCAAGTGACGCAGGCTTTTCGAGATGCTGGCTTCATCGTGATGATTCCAATGTTGCGCGGAGAAGATGGACAGCCGGGGAACTTCACGATGTTTTACGATGAAGTCGATGATGCCGTGAACGCTGCCGCGTACCTTCGCAAGCAACTCTACGTGGACCCTCATTACATATACGTGGCGGGACACAGTACGGGTGGAACACTGACACTGCTAACGGCAATGACGTATGCCCATTTTCGTGCTGCCGCATCTTTTTCCGGTTCTCCCGACGCCGTTGGATACACCAGACACGCGGTCTACATAGGTTCCGATGTGCCGTTTAACTACAAAGATCCTATGGAACTTCAACTTAGGTCGGCTCGGGTCTACGCGGCGAGTTTCAAATGCCCTGTGCGCATCTACTATGGAGCGGACGAGACCCATTTTGCTCTTTCCAGTCAACCGACAGCGAAGCTGGCCCGAGACCGTGGGTTGGATGTTCAGGCCGTCGCCGTTGACGGCGGTCATAACAGCGCGTTGGACGCTGAAATACAACTGGCAATCGACTTCTTTCGTCAAACGAGGCAATGATCCAAAGGTGGAGAATGACGGAGTCAACTGTCGCTAACAGGCGTGTCTGTTGAAAAAGTCCCTCAGTTGATGCTTGTGGCGGTGCAATGTTCGGGTTATAAGCAGGTCAGAGTTCCCGATGCTGCTGTTCACC